>Ga0134100_1000249_pt1 | contig 68240 bp, 61 predicted proteins | sample 11_taG_2_FD_94444 | JGI IMG/M metagenome (GOLD analysis project Ga0134100, IMG submission 94444) | Switchgrass degrading microbial communities from high solid loading bioreactors in New Hampshire, USA - 11_42_5_180_A3 metaG | ecosystem: Engineered > Bioreactor > Semi-continuous > Anaerobic >...
AATCACTCCATTCCTGGTTGAAAAAGTTGGCCTACTTTTTCAACTTTTTCAACTTGTTTTACTGTGATTGTATCAACTACACAACCGATATACTATGTGAGGGTTTCTTTGACGCTTACTTTTATTTTAAATAGAAATGATAAATCGGTGGATTGCATGCAGCAGATGAACACAACGGATATCTTTGATATTTATTCGGGAATTTAAAAGAAGGGTCCGGCTGAAATAGGGGAAAGATGAGATGACTGTAAAAGAAGAGGCTGCCCGCCGGTAAAAACCCTTTGGGCAGCCTCTTATTGTCTGAAGCAATCCTCATTATTCAATCAGCGGTTCATTTCCGGAAACCTGTCTGCCTCCAAAAATGCAACCGGCATATATATGAGGTTATTTATCAAGACGAGCCTGGTAGATCGAGATGTACTCTTCATATCCTAACTTCTTGAGCTCGTTCAGGTAATCCTGCCAATCTTTGTCATTGTTAGGATCTCTTACGCCGGTGACAAACTCTGCGAGTGAGTTCTTGACGTAAGTGTCAAGGTCGGTCCTGATCTCGCTAAGCCTTCTGGCCTGATCGGGTACGAAGTATATCTTGCTGTTGATTAACATATTAAGCGGAGGCTTGTAGGGAGCATAGTATTTTTCTGTAGCAGTCCACAGGTACAGCTGCAGTTCATAAGGATCGTCTCCCTTAACACCATTGTTGTCGAAATCGTTGTAAGTCGGACCAATCTCGTCCCAGCGAGCGGAGTTGATCTGTCCCCAAGGAAGAATAGGTTCGTAAGTAGCCGGTTTGCCGTCAACGCCAATTTCGCCCGCCTCAGGAATTCTGTAATCCACGCCGGGTTCACCGAGACGATTCCACATGGATATTTCACGTGAATACATGTAATCGGCGAATTTGAAAGCAACCTCAGGATTCTTGCATGCGCTGGTAATAATCCACTCGTTGAGATAGTAGCTTCCGAACGGATCATAATAGGTGTACTGAACACCTTGCGGTCCCTTCAGAGGAGCAAGAGGATTATATTCTTTTACCCTTTCGCCGTCCATCGGAGCCCAAATGAACGTACCGCCGCCGACAGCAAGACCTACAAGAGCGACTTCCTCATTATCGAACAACTGCTGGAGCTGAGCGTTGTCCTGGGTGTATGTAGCCGGGTCGAGCAAACCTTCTACCGCGCAGAGCTGATGCAGGTATTTCAGGCCTTCGCGATATGCATCTTTATCATAGGAAGCCTGAACTTTGCCATTTTCGAGATAATACGGAAAACTTCTCTTGTAAATGAGGAAAGAGTTCAGTATATACTCTTCAGGCCATGTAGACCAACCGTTTGTGGAACCCATGAAAGCGATTTCGTCTTTTTTATTGTTCTGGTTCGGGTCGTTATTCTTGAACGCCCTTAATACATTAATAAGTTCATCGGTTGTGGTCGGTGTCTTAAGTCCGAGATTGTCCAGCCATTTCTGGTTGATCCAGGCGCGACGGGACATAGCGTTCGGCTCGGAAAGAACAACCTTCGGTATTGTGTACTCATGACCGTCGGGCAGTTTCAGCATCTGCTCGAGGAGAGGGTCTTCCTGGCGTCTCTGCTTATACCAATAACCATGTTTTTCGATCATTTCGTCAAGACGCAGGAACACACCCTGATCAGCCATGTCGGATACAACTTCATTTGAAATGCCGGCGTTAGGAGTGATCATAAATACGTCAGGCAGATCAACCTGGCTGGCAAGCACGAGATTGACACGCTGCTGGACATCCTGTTCGGGAACAATAATCCATACGATGTCAACTCCTGTTTTCGCCTCCAGATGTTTGGTCAGTTTGTTGTTGTCGTAGTCCTCGATGTTGCTGTGCTGCGCAATCATGATTCTCAACTGTACGGGTTCTTTAACGATAGGCAGCACGCCCGGTTTTGAAACAGGAACCCCGCCGTAATCTGACGGAATCCATTCACCATCATCGGTGGTAGCAGGTGTAGATGGTGTCGTGTCTGTGGTGCTTTTGTCGTCACTTGCCGGTTTGCCGGTGTCACCAGCAGGCTGACAAGCGACCAGCAGTGCCATTAACATAATGACACTCAGTAGTAGTGCTAGAGCTTTTTTCATTATTCATGCCTCCTTTTATAATTTCTATATTTTTTTACTCATTCAGGGTTTGTGTTCCTCCTTCAAAGGGAACGGTCGCGCTCTCTTTGTCGAAGTGTGTGCAAACTCCTAATGAGTTTATATAGTATATAAACAACCGGTCCGGTACGCTTTCCTTCAGAAGAGCGCCTGGCGGGGATGCTTCCCCTTCTTCTGAATTACGGCGGACCATTGCCGTTTGTTTAAAACCGTTATATAAACTCTGGTTAAGCTTTTACAGCACCTATCATTACACCTTTTACAAAGTGTTTTGCAACGAAGGGATAGGCTATCATGAACGGCACGCTTGCTACAACAATAAGCGCATACTTAAGCAAATCCGCCATACCTCGCTTAGCCTGGTAAAGCAGAGGATCGGCTATGATATCGTTAACCTGGTTAAGAATAAGTATATCGCGCAGTACAATCTGAAGAGGGAATTTACTCTTTTCAGTTATATACAGGAAAGCCTGGAAATATGAATTCCAGTGTCCAAGTCCGTAGTACAGCGCAAGTACCGCTATAATGGCTTTTGATAACGGAACTACTATCTGAATGATGAATCTTGTCTGACTGAACCCGTCCAACTGTGCTGCTTCAATCAACTCTTCAGGTATTGTGGTTTCAAAGTATGTACGGCAGATGATCACGTTAAATACATTTAAAGCCAAAGGTATTATCATTACAGCGCGCTTATTTATAAGTCCGAGCTGGGATGTTAACAGATACGAAGGAATAAGGCCTCCGTTAAAAAGCATCGTAAAAGTGAACAGGAATAGAAGTACGCGGCGCCCCGGCAGGTTTTTGCGGGAGAGCGGATAAGCAGCCGCAACAGTCATAACCAGATTCACCGATGTACCGACAACGGTATAAAATATTGAATTGGCAAAACCGGTAACTATGGCTTTATGACTGAAAACTTCTTCAAAACCTCTCAACGAAAAGTCAACCGGAAATAATACAACTTTGCCCTTTGCCACGGCATCGGGTGAGGAAAACGCGGAACTGACCACATATATAAGCGGGTACAGCACAATCAATGCGGCCAGCATCAAAAGACCGTCATTTACTATATCAAAAAGTTTGTCTTCCCATGAATATCTGATTTTTGATCTGACCATTTTCTGGGCTGATGTATTGCTTGCCATCTTCATTCCCCTTTCGTTGAAAGTTACCACAGGCTGATTTCGTTAATTTTTGCATTAATATAATTAACGATTGATATGAGTAAAAGGTTTATAGCTGAGTTGAAAAGCCCAATCGCTGCCGAGTATGAGTAATCGGGCGCAGCGGCGGCAAGTCCTGTTTTGTATACATAAGTCGATATTATCTCGGAAGCTCTTATATTCAGATTGTTCTGCATAAGGAACGCTTTCTCAAAACCAACGCTCATTATGCTGCCCGCTCTGAGCGTGAGCATTATTGCAATAGTGGGCAGAAGACAGGGGATATCTATAAACCACATGCGCTGGAAACGGTTTGCGCCGTCCACAAGCGCCGCTTCGTGGAGTCCCGGATCAACGGATGACAGAGCCGACAAATATATTATGGCTGTCCATCCTGTACCTTGCCATATACTTGACCAGACATATATATGTTTGAATAATTCGGGTTTTGCCATAAAATCGATTTCCGTACCGCCAAGGGCTCTTATCAGGTGATTGACAATTCCTACTTTTGGCGAAAGGAACTGGATTATGATACCTACCATAACGACGGTTGATATGAAATAAGGCATATATGTAACTATCTGGACAAACTTTTTGAATTTTTTTCTCAGGCAGTTGTTCAACAGTATTGCCAGTATTATCGGAAAAGGAAAGCCTGCAACAAGGTCGTATACACTTATTGAAAGGGTATTTCCAACTACTCTTTCAAAGTTATAGCTCTTAAAAAATTTAATAAAATTATCAAGTCCTACCCATGGGCTTCCCAGGATTCCTTTTGATGCGGTAAATTTTCGAAATGCAATTTGTACTCCGTACATAGGGTAATAACAAAATATAAGCAGCCATATTACCGGAAGCGCTATGATTACATATAATTCCCAGTTTAATATGAGCCTGCGTCGTAAGCTTTTCCACTTTTTAGCCCTTAATGCTTTCCGTGAGAATGCATAAGTTCCGTCTGCGGTTTTTGCTGCCATGAAAGTTCCCTCCACTGCGTTTCCTTCATACGTAAAAAAAATTTTATTGCCGATTTGTTTTTATAAAATATTATGCCATGCTACCGATGTGTTGTCAGATGTATTACAACAAATAAAAGTATACCATCATTTTATGTATTATGCAATACCTATAAAAAAAATATAGCCCATTTTTTATGTAAGTTGCCGATGTTTGCAGGATTTATTTAGTGATATTGCATAATAACGAAAACCGCAGTTTGAACAGTTACGCTAATTATTATGCACCCGAAACGGATATTATAAGTTTGATTGAAAAAGTAAATCCCACCCCGGATTATCAGGCTGTGGAATTTACTTTTTCAGGTTTAGGGGAAAGGGGATATCAATATTTTGTAAGCTCTCTATGTTTTTAAGACAGCACCTTTCATTCAGCTTTCACATCAATGCTCCAGCCGCCGATGTTTTCCAGATAGTTCTGTTTTGCGTCTACTGTGTTTACACGGCTGATCGCTAAGGTCGAAGGATCTATGTCTTCAGATGCGGTAAACGCTATTGTGCACATCATAACATCCTGTCCCGTATAGCCCGGCGTATCGCCGATCATAGTCGCGCCAACCAGCAGATGGTCGCTCATATCCTTAGCGAAGATGGTGTTTATTCCGTTTACCAAAGATTTCAGACCGCCTTTGTAAACCGCTTTATTTTTATCATAACTGAGATTAAACTGGTATCCGTATAAATTTTCTACCTTGTCGGCTTTAACGGTAACGATGAAATCCTGTCCCGCTTTTATGATATTTTCGGGCTGGGTTTGATTTTCGGTGCTGTCGGGATTGTCAGTTTCATCCTGGCCTTCCTGGCCTTCGGGTTCACCAGGAGCGCCGGTATCGGCGGGGCTTCCCGGAACCGCTTCATCGGGTACTGTTATTATTTCATCCCCGGCTTCCGAAAATGTTTCTTCCACCGGTTGAGCCGCCTGCATTATCGTTTCGCTCAGAGCTTTCAGTGATTCGATTTCTTTACTCAGCTCGGACAGGCGTTTTAAAATATCGTCGAATTTGGATAACAGTTCAGGGTCAACTTCCCGGTCATCCGTGTCCGTATCCGGTTTCTGTGATAACCTGTCGATTTCTCCGATTATATCTTCAACCGAACTTTTTATCTCGGGCGGTAGATTCTCAAGTTCCAAAATGCTGGAGGAGAGGCTGTCAATTTTTTCTTTCAGTTTATTGACTCTGTTATCGATTTGGTAATAAAACAAACCGGCAATAACGGCGAAGATCGCCAAAAACGTAACAACCGATATGATACTCCATTTTTTACTCTTGAGGAATTCGTTAATTTTCATTTCGTTTCCTTCCTTCCGATGTGATACAACTGTACTGTATTCAGGATTTGTTCAGTCATTTCGGTGCTGCCAGACAGTGTATCGGATTATGGGTTAGTGAACACTCGCGTTTCTCTCTATATATAAATTTTAAATTATTTTTATACATATGTATATCTGTGCATGATAGGGAAGAAGGGCGTACACCGCAAGGAATACTCGCGGTGTACACCCCTTCGGATCAAAATTAGTCGATGAGTTTTGCTACATATACGATATCTGCGATATCGATTTCTTCGTTGTTGTTGAAGTCATAGAACTTAGCACGTGACCACTGCGGATCTCCCTTCTTCACACCGAACATGTCTATGATGTTGGAGAGGTCAATCAACGTCACAATGCCGTCTCCGTCCGTATCACCCGGAACTCCGCCTGTTGTAGAGATGCTCGTCGAACCGATGGCTGTCGCTATGGACTTGGCACCTGAATTGTCCATGTAAACATATTCTACAACCGCTGTGATCGGATTATCTTCATTCTGCAGGTTCGCATCCTCTTTCGCTACGAAACGGAGCTTAAGCAAGTCTTTTGCATTGTAGTCCGGAATCATCAGTGTTGTCTTTACTTCTCCGTCTCCTTTATCGGTGGTGAGGCGGGTTACACCGTCTATTTCCTTAGCTATGCCTTTGTAATCGAACTTGTCACCGTCGTACTTGAGGATTACACGTACTGCATTCGTTATTGTAGTATCAAGGAATGATACCAATATATCGAAAGCGTCTCCCTGTTTGACGAGGTTCTTGGAGGCTGTAACCTTCACAGGCATATTGATCTTCCGATTTTTAATCCAGTCGAAAATCTTCTCGCCGTCTTCGTCTTCGACAAGATTGTTGTAGATATAGTTCCATGCGTCATGAGCGCCGTAGTAGAACTCTCCGTCGAAAACGGGTCCCGGCGGATAGTATTTCATCTTGACGTCTATGCCTGCAGCCTTCATGCTGTTATAAGTTGAATTGAAGCCAAAAGTAGCCCAGTCAGATTGAGCTCCAACAAGATAAACAGGGATACCTTTGCTTGCAATTGTATTAATTTGATCGCCGCTCAGAAATACTCCGGAGCAGAAGATCGCCCCTGCATATGGAACGCTGTTTTCGGTTGTTGATGCAGCCAGCGGGCCAACCATAGCTGTTCCCATAGAAAGACCGCCGACAATAACCCTTGTTACGTCAACGTAATTCTCTTCGATTACTTGCCAGATAAGGGCTTCCATATCGTCCAGCCTGTGAGCGCCCCAACCGGAAGTATCCGACTGCGGAGCCAGGATATAGCAGCCTTCGAGGGTTTCCTGGAATTCCTCGTCAGCGAATGCCAGAACCCTGTTGCCTATGAGGTTACCGCCCGGATTGCTGCCGTGATAGCGTTCTCCGGTACCATGGAACCAGATAAAGAGCGGGCGTTTGTTGCTCTCGCTCGCGTTCTCGGGACGATACAGCGCATATGTGCCGCCGCCCGGAGCGTCTTTTATCTCGAACTTATCAAATAACGGATCGTGCTTTGTTTCTCCCTGGACATAAACCGCATTATTTATCCCGGGAATGCCCTTCAACTGCTCGATTACAAGCTCAATCGAAGCAAAAGAGATATAGCCGTCTATCTTGTACCACGCAGCGCGGGTAGCGGGAACATCGAACCTTTGAGCATCGCTTTCTCCGCTCGGTATCGTTCTGGTTACCCATTCAATGTCGATTTTGACATACTGGCCGCTTTCAGCCGGATTCCCTTCGGCGTCGCAAACATAAGCGTCAAGGATGTTCCATTTAGCCCATCCGTCGCCAAGAGCGTAATCCTCTTTTTCAGGATCCCAGCCGAAACTTCCGAAAGTCCCCTGAATATCACCGTTTGCTTCGGTTATCCTGGCTTTCGCAAAGAATGTGTCTTTGTCCACATCACCTGCATTCAGCGTAACACCCATGTCAAGCAGGGCGCCGGAGAAGTAATATCCAGGATTGTTCGCTGTTCTCAGGGGGTAGTAGGTAATTACATGACTGTCGTCAGCCATTACCGGTACTAATGAAAGCAGCATTGCAAGCATAACGGCAATCGCTAGAAACCTTTTCATAATTCTTCCTCCTTAGAATAAATTTGGCCTCTTTTATTCTGAGGTTGGGGTTCCTCATTTTCAGCCTCTTTTATTCTGAGGTTGAGGTTCCTCGTTTTCAGCCTCTTTTGTTCTGAGGTTGGGGTTCCTCATTTTCAGCCTCTTTTATTCTGAGGTTGGGGTTCCTCGTTTTCAGCCTCTTTTATTCTGAGGTTGGGGTTCCTCATTTTCAGCCTCTTTTGTTCTGAGGTTGGGGTTCCTCATTTTCAGCCTCTTTTATTCTGAGGTTGAGGCTCCTCATTTTCAGCCCCGTTACTAACGCTTAACGCGGCCAAGCGCCTCATTTACGGGTGAGGTCCCGATTCCGAAACACTCAGTCTTTATTTATTTCTTTTTTTCTTACTTCTTCAGGGAGAACCGTTTCCCGTTTTATCCGGCCTCCTTTATCAAAGCAAGTACTCACGTATGAGTGTTTTCGGATATCTTTAAACAACCGACCCGGTATACCTTCATTCAGAAGCCCGCCAGGCGTATATGCATTAACTTCTTCTGGACTATGGTATACCGTAATCGCTTGTTAAAGCTTTTTTACAGTTTCCATAATGTTTTATCCTTTACCGTGGTTATCATATAAAATTAATCCGCTTTATGAACATTTGATTTCCCGAATTTCTCTTTATTTACCTTTCGGTATATATGAGAACTGATATTTCCGATATATCAGCCAAAAGGTTGCACTGCAAAATATTGGCAGTTGTTAGGATATGCTGCAAGTAAAATTTTAACACATGATCCAAAGATGTTTAAAATTATCGGTAATATTGCCTGATTGTTTCTGCGCATTAGCCGGAACATGGCAGCGTACCTTAACAACTATGCGCAAACTAACGGTAAAATCCGAGAAATCACCCTCATTACTCATTGTAAGGACAGCTGCGGACGATATGCCTGCCGTAATGATAAGTGAATGTTCAATCAATTATTTTATGCTTTGCTTGATAATAGTAATGGCTTTTCTGATATTATGTATGTTGTCAGATGTATGACAACAAATAAAAGTATATCATCGATTTGTTCATAATGCAATACCTTTTAATCAAATTATCCATTTTTTATGTTGGTTTTTTCTAAAAAATGCGTCGGAAGCATCGCGCCAAGCCATCCGGAAGGCAGTTCGTGAAGGAACGGTGTACCGGGAAATATTCGCGGGTATTGGTATTTTGACAAAAAAAATCACCCGGAAGGGTGAAAGGTGAAAATTTCAATATATTAACCTGTCAGCTTATTTGTTTCGGATTCTTTATCTCTTCCTCCATATCATATCGGCCAATTTCAAGTCATTCTTAAATGTTTTTATGTTTGTGTCGCTGTTTATCGGGACAAGTTCAATCCCGGCCATTTCGGCCCAGTCGGACAGATGGTCCGTTGTTACCGCGTAAGAAAAGCTTGTATGGTGGGCACCGCCCGCCAAAATCCAAGCATGGGCCGCATCACGCAGCGAAGGCTGCGGTTTCCATAATACGCGCGCAACAGGCAGCTTCGGCATATCCTGTTTTGGTTCAATTGCCTCGACTTCATTAATTATCAGGCGGAAACGATCTCCCATGTCTATTAATGAAGCCGCAATAGCGCTGCCGCTTCTTCCGTTGAACACGAGACGGGCCGGGTCTGCTTTTCCGCCGATAGAAAGAGGATGAACTTCTATGCGCGGTTTTGACACGGCGATAGTAGGACATACTTCAAGCATGTGCGCGCCTAAAATCATCTCATTGCCGGGCTCGAGATGATATGTATAATCTTCCATAAACGTAGTTCCTTCTTCAAGACCTTTGTTCATTATTTTCATGATGCGTACCAAACCGGCGGTTTTCCAGTCTCCTTCGGCACCGAATCCGTACCCTTGCTCCATAAGCCGTTGGACAGCAAGTCCGGGAAGCTGCTTCAGACCGTGGAGATTCTCAAAAGTCGTTGTAAAAGCCGTATATCCGCCTTCGGTAAGAAAACTTTTCATTCCAAGCTCTATCCGTGCCTGTTCACGTATAGCATCAAGAAGCGCCGAATCGCTGCGAACACTGCCGGGTATCTCATAGAGCGTGTCGTACTGCTGCATTAACTGGTTTACTTCGCTTTCGGAAACATCGGAAATATGTTTTATCAGATCGCCTATTCCAAATCCGTCTACTGACCATCCAAACTGTATCTGGGCTTCAACCTTATCGCCTTCGGTAACGGCAACCTGCCTCATATTGTCCCCGAAACGGGCTATTTTTAAATTCTTTCCTTCATTATACGCAATTGCGGCACTCATCCACGTTTGAATTTCTTTTATTACTTCGGGATTCTGCCAGTGGCCGACAACGACTTTCCTGGCTAAACGGAGCCTTGCCCCGATAAAGCCGTATTCCCTGTCACCGTGGGCTGACTGGTTCAGGTTCATAAAGTCCATATCAATTGAATCCCACGGTATATCGCGGTTAAACTGCGTATGCAGGTGAAGGAGAGGCTTTTTAAGGTCGGTAAGCCCTGTAATCCACATTTTAGCGGGTGAAAAAGTATGCATCCATGTTATCAGGCCGGCGCAGTTATTGTCGGAGTTGGCTTCCTGGATTAAATTTCTGATAGCTTCCGGTGTTGTCAGAACAGGTTTGAATATGACCTTGCAGTGCGAAAATGTTTTCTTGTCAAGCTCTTCAGCCATCGTTTTCGAATGTTCGTTAACCATTTCAAGTGTTTCCGGGCCGTATAAATGCTGGCTTCCGGTGACAAACCAAAATTCCGAGGTTTTTAGTTTCATCGAAAATCCCCCTTCTATTTTTTCTCCGTAAAACCGGAGATTTGTTTTGAGTGTTAATTGTATGCACAAGTTTATAATTTTATTATACTTATAATGCTGGAAATTTTCAATTGATTTTGACGGCTTAACGTAAAAATAGGAACCGTATAAGTTTATCTGACCGGGAAATATTTCAAATAACCGCCGTTTTGTCTTATATCCGTTATGTTGTACGTACAAGTTAATTATGGTATAATATAAAATAACGTGCAACCCGTTGCAGCAGTTATCGTACTTTTGGAAATAAAACCCGTAATTCGAATAGTTTCAGGTGGTAATATTTGAACGGAAATAAACCGAAGTATCAAAAACTGAAAGAATATCTGAAAAAAACCATCATCGATTCCGAACTGAAGTCCGGAGATAAGATTCCTTCGGAAAACATGCTTTCAGCAAAGTTTAATATCAGCAGGCATACCGTCAGAAAGGCGCTCGGTGAGCTTGTCAATGAAGGCTGGCTCGTAACAACGCAGGGAAAGGGAACTTTTGTCCGTGACACGAAAAATAACAACGGCGGCGTGCGCCGGATTATTGGCGTGATGACGACGTATCTCGGAGATTATATATTTCCTTCGATAATCAGGGGAATTGATCAGGTTCTTGCCGAAAATGGCTATAATATTGTGCTGTGCTGCACAAACAACCGGTTCGACACCGAAAGGGTCTGCCTGAACAACCTGTTAAGCCAGAACATAAACGGGCTTATTGTTGAAACAACCAAAAGCGCGCTTCCAAACCCTAACCTGGATTTATACCGCATGTTCCAGAAAAGGGATATACCGGTTTTGTTTATGCATGGCAGTTATAAGGGTTTTGATGCCGCTTCGGTATATGAGGATGATGTTGAAGCGGGATATATTGCTGCAAAGCATTTGATTCAGCTTGGGCACAAAAAAATCGGCTGTATATTTAAAATAGATGACATACAGGGACACGCGAGGTTTGAAGGGTTTATAAAAGCGCACCGCGAGCACGATCTGATCGTAAGCGACAAAAATACGCTGTGGTTCGATACGGCCGATCTGGCATACAAAGTAAACGAAAACGGTCCCGTTGAAGAGCTGCTTAATGAATGCACTGCGATAGTATGCTATAACGACCAGATTGCGCTTAAGATGATTGATATTGTCAGGGCAAAGAATATTCCGGTTCCCGACAGGCTTTCGCTGGTCAGTTTCGATGACTCGGATTTGGCTACCGCATCGGAAATAAAAATGACAACGGTAGCACATCCGAAAGAGAAGCTTGGAATGGAAGCGGCCAGTATCATGCTGAAAATGCTTTCGGATCCGGGATTGAAAGTAAATGTAAAAATTAAGCCCGAGTTTGTTATACGCGCAAGTACGGGGCCTGTACGGGCGAATGAAGCGGATTCGGCGCATACCCCGTGACAGTTGTTACCGTTCAAAAGCAAAATAATAACTATTGTAAAATAGTTATATAAATTGAGAGGTGTTTTTTATGCTTGAGGAATTAAAGGAACAGGTCTTGAAAGCAAATCTTCTTCTTGTCGAGTACAAACTCGTCACGTTTACATGGGGAAACGTAAGCGGCATTGACAGGGAAAAAGGGCTTGTAGTAATAAAGCCGAGCGGTGTTCCGTATGATCAGTTGAAGGCCGAGCATATGGTCGTGGTCGATCTGGAAGGAAATGTACGGAAGGGCTCGCTGAAGCCTTCTTCCGATACACCGACGCATCTGGTATTATATAAGCATTTTAGCGAAATAGGGGGAGTCGTCCATACGCATTCACCCTGGGCAACGGGCTTTGCTCAGGCAGGCAAGGGTATTCCCGCACTGGGAACGACACACGGCGATTATTTCTACGGTGAGATTCCATGTACGAGGAAAATGACCGAAAAAGAGATAAACGGGGCGTATGAGGAAGAAACGGGAAATGTTATCGTTGAAACATTCAGGGATAAAGACCCGATGGAAATTCCGGCGGTTCTCGTGAATATGCACGGACCTTTCACCTGGGGGAAGGACCCGTTGAAAGCCGTTGAGAATTCTGTCGTACTCGAGGAAGTCGCAAAAATGGCCTTTACCTCGATGATGCTTTCCCCCGGGATCGGGAAAATGGATCAGGCGCTGCTGGACAGGCATTATCTGCGTAAGCACGGAGCGACGGCCTATTACGGCCAGTAACGGATTGTATCTGAAATTGCCCGGCAATTTTTTCATAAATAACAAATTTATATGGAGGGAGAAAAATCATGGGTCTCAGTGTTAATGATGTAAAGAACGCAATCATCAAAGGCGAAACGGCGATCGGCATCGAATTCGGATCAACACGCATAAAAACTGTTATGGTAGGAAAGGACAATAAACCTATCGCATCCGGAAGCCATGATTGGGAGAACAGCTACGAAAACAATATCTGGACTTACAGCCTTGAAAGCATCTGGAACGGGATACAGGACAGCTACCGGAAAATGGCCGAAAATGTTAAAGAGCAGTACGGTGTGGAAGTACAAACCACCGGGGCGATTGGCATCAGCGGTATGATGCACGGTTACCTCGTTTTCGACAAGGAAGGTAATCTATTAACGCCTTTCAGGACATGGCGGAATAATATAACTGGCGAAGCTTCCGAAAAGCTTACCAACCTGTTTAACTTCCCGATACCGCAGAGATGGAGTATTGCCCATCTTTACCAGGCCATACTTAATAAGGAAGAACATATATATGACATAGACTATATGACGACATTGGCGGGCTATGTCCACTGGAAACTTACCGGCGAGAAAGTACTGGGCATTGGAGAAGCATCGGGAGTTTTCCCCATTGATAGTAAAACGAAAAAGTACAATACGAAAATGCTTAATCAGTTCAATGAACTCATCAGTGACTTGAATCTCCCGTGGAAACTGGAAAATATCGTGCCGGGTATCCTTTTGGCCGGCGAAAAAGCGGGCGTGCTGACCGAGGAAGGAGCAAAGCTTCTGGATACATCAGGAAAACTGCGGCCCGGAATACCGCTTTGTCCGCCGGAAGGTGACGCTGAAACAGGAATGGTCGCGACGAACAGTATTACGGTGCGCACAGGAAATGTTTCTGCGGGAACTTCGGTTTTTGCTATGATTGTGCTTGAAAAAGAACTGTCCCGGGCATACCCGGAAATTGATCTTGTTACCACGCCGACAGGGGAACTCGTTGCCATGGTTCATTCGAATAACTGCACGTCAGATTATGACGCGTGGATGAGATTATTCGGTGAAGTTATAAAATCCGTCGGCATGGAAGTCGAAAAACCAAAACTTTATGATACTTTGCTCGAGATGGCGCTGGAAGGCGATCCGGACTGCGGCGGCCTGCTCGCATACGGGTATATTTCAGGCGAGCACATTACCCATTTTGAACAGGGATGCCCGTTGTTTGTCCGTTCATCAAACAGCAATTTCAATCTCGCAAACTTTATGAGGGTTCATTTATTTACGGCTCTTGGCGCTTTAAAGATCGGACTGAATATACTTCTGGAAAAAGAGTCGGTAAAGGTTGACAGGATGACCGGCCACGGTGGATTTTTCAAAACGAGGGAAGTAGGGCAGAAGATTATGGCAGCTGCTTTCAATGCCCCGATATCGGTAATGGAAACTGCCGGTGAAGGCGGAGCCTGGGGTATTGCCCTGCTTGCGTCGTATATGATCAACCGGTCCGAAAACGAATCATTGGATGATTACCTGAATAACAAGGTTTTCGCGGAAAGCACAGCGTATACGGTTTCTCCTGATCAGCGCGATGTCGAAGGCTTCAATGAATTTATGAAACGTTATGTAAAAGGTCTTGCGATTGAAAAAGCTGCGGTTGAAAACTTGCCGTAATTCAAGCCGGAACCGGCACGGTTACGTCGATAATACGTCTTCAAGAGCCGCGAATACTGTAAAGACAACAGAATAACCCGAAAACATTTGCATTAGGAACGGTTTTTGATTTATGAAAAATCAAAAACCGTTCTTTTTTTATCGAAACAAAAGAAGTCAACATAAATTCAGGCATAAAAGGTGGCTGATGTATAAATACTATAATTTACAGGAGTTTCCGAATAACCGGCAAAAAGGTGGTATCCGTATGCATACTGTCTGGAAAGGTTCGATAAGCTTCGGTCTGGTGAACATACCGGTTAAAATGTTTACCGCTACCGAGGATAAGGATATAAAATTCAGGTATATTCATAAAACCTGCAATACGCCGCTGAATTACAAAAAGGTATGCCCTTCGTGCAATATCGAAGTCAGTGATGAAGATGTCGTGAAAGGCTACGAATACGAACCCGGGCATTTCGTAGTGCTGAGGGACGAGGATTTTAAGGCAATACAGGGCAAGTCCGGCGGCTCAAAGAGCATCGAAATACTTGATTTCGTTAAGCTGTCCGAAATAGATCCGGTTTATTTCGATAAAACATATTACCTCGCGCCGCAGGATACCGACGGAAAGGCGTACAACCTTCTGCGCCGTGCAATGGGTGAAACGGGAAAGATCGCGATAGCGAGGGTGACTATACGCAGCAGGCAGACACTCGCGGCACTAAGGGTATACCGCGATGCGCTTGTTATGGAAACGCTGTTCTATGCCGATGAGGTGAGACCGTCGGAACAGATTCCGAATCTTCCGCGGAACACCGAAACAAACGAAAAGGAACTCGATATCGCCGTCAAGTTGATTGACAGTCTTACCGCCGAGTTTAAACCGGAAAAATATACGAATGAATACAGGACCGTTTTAACCGAACTGATAAACAAGAAAATAGAAGGTGAAGAAATAAGGGTCGCTCCGACTGTATCGCAAAGCAATGTCATTGACCTTATGGAAGCATTGAAGGCAAGCCTCCAGGAAACGAAGAAGAAGACCGGGCATAAAGACGCGCAGGCAAAAAAGAAAAAATCGGAAAAAGCGGTGTAGAGATGGAATGGTTCGAACCGATGGAGCCAATCCTTACGGAAACTATCAAAAGCGGTGACAGGTGGATACATCAGGTTAAGTGGGACGGTATTCGCGGCCTGTGCTATGTTGAAAACGGCCGGATCAGCCTTTTTACCCGCACGGGAAGGGACAGAACCGGATGGTATCCCGAAGTGTCGGACGCGGTAAAATTTTTAAGCTGCAAAAACACCGTTCTCGACGGCGAGCTTATCGTGCCTGACGACAACGGAAAGCCTTCTTTCCATAACATAATGAAAAGGGAAAGGATAAGAAGAAAAGAGGTTTTGCCGCGGTATCGCGAGTTGTATCCCGTGCATTACATGGTTTTCGATATACTTTCAATAAACGGAAGAGATTTGAGGCAGGTTCCGCTTGCGGACAGGAAGCAAATCCTCAATAAAACATTGAATTCAAACGGTATGATTCATGTGGTTGAAGACTACCCGGACGGTAAAGCGCTGTTTTCAGCGGTAAAAGACAATGGGATGGAGGGAATTGTATCAAAGCGCATCGACAGCCGTTATATTGCCGGCAAGAAACACCGCGAATGGTTTAAGACAAAGGTTAAAAAACAAATCCTTGCGGTTGTATGCGGGGTAAAAGTTTTAAGCGGTGAGATTAAGTCACTCGTGCTCGGAGTATATGAAGAAAACAGGTTAAAAGTTATCGGAAGCGTATCGTCGGGCCTGTCATACGGCGACAAACAGCTACTGGCCGAACAGCTTCCGCGTCTCGCGCTTTCGGATCCGCCCGTTTCGAATGGCAAGGCTTACAGCGGAGTGATATGGATAAATCCTGTTTTAACCGTTATCGTGCAATTCCTTGAAAGAGAACCGCAAGGCGCGTTGAGGCATCCCGTCCTTATAGGGTTCAGTTCAAGAAACCCGGCTGATGCCGACGGAAAGGAGGAACCGGTATAAAAAAGGTAAGTACCGCGCCGTTAAAACTGTCAAATCCGGATAAGCTGCTGTTTCCCGACGCCGGCATTACAAAGCTTGATTATGTAAAAAAGCTGCATGAGCTTGCGCCGTTTATCCTGGCATATACGAAAGAGCGGAACATTACGACGATACATTACCCTGACGGTTTGGACGGCAAATCATACTATCAGAAAAACATTCCCGATCACGCGCCCGATTATATATCGCACCGGATGATAGACGGCATAGACCATATAATAGTCGATACCGTTGAAAGTCTTTTATGGCTGGGCAACATGGCCGCGCTTGAGTTTCACATCCCGTTCAATACGATGAGCAGCCCGGATAATCCCGACGCGCTTGTCTTCGATCTGGACCCGGCCGAAGGCCAGCCATTTTCACAGACCGTCGAAGCGGCTCTGATTATCCGTCAAAACCTCGACAGCATAGGGATTAAAAGCTACTGCAAAACATCGGGAGCAACGGGTTTGCAGGTTTCAATACCGCTTGGAAGAAAACTTGGCTATGATCTCGCAAGGGAACTTAACCGGTTTTTTGCGCGCTATTTTACGGATAAATACCCTAACGTGTTTACTATTGAGCGGAAAGTGAAAGATCGCGGCAAACTGTTGTATTTCGACTATTTGCAGATGTGGAAGGGAAAAACGATAATCTGTCCCTATTCGCCGAGAGCCGTAAAGACGGCAAACATATCTGCCCCCGTATTATGGGAGGAACTTGAAACAGGTATAAAACCTGACGATTTTACGCTGCTTAATATCCTGCCCAGGCTGAAGCAGAAAGGCGACTTATACAAACCTGTCATTAGTTCCGGCCTTGACAGCGGAATTGAAAATTTAATTAAATCGCTTAAAAAATCCAATTCCACCGGCGGAAATTAGGTCGCTGATTTTATCTTTTCAATGCATTATAAAAACAATTAGCCATCAAATAAAATGCCTGGAACCATATTCCATATGCGCGATATGATCCTTAAATGAAATCAATTCCGCTATTATATGAAATAACGCGATATTTTATAATTGCATACGATTGCGGTTATCAATGTTTACACATGGTTATGAACAGCCGCAGACCGGCTTAAAACACAATAATCGGGCATTTCATTTCATATGCTCTCCGGCTATAATCAGAACAATAAGTAAACAGAATTACGGCTTGATGGATAAAGCGAAAGATAGCTGTATTTTTTGCGTGTCCACCAAGTTTTGATTCTGGTATTATTAAAAGGAAAAGAGGGCTCAATATGAGTGAGGACACGCAAAGCCCATGTTACCGGGTCGGCATCGCGTATAACCTGAAGCACGAAAAAGAGGGCGAACCGGAGGATGAACAGGCAGAGTACGACAGTATAAGCACAATACGCACGATAGCCGGCGCAATTGAGAAGACGGGCTGCAAAGCTGTTTTTATTGAAGCGCGGGAAGATTTTCCCGAAAAAATAAAAAAAGCGGATGTTGATTTTGTTTTTAACATTGCGGAAGGAAAAGGAGGAAGGGGAAGAGAAGCGCAGGTTCCGTCAATACTGAATCTATATTCAATACCATATACGGGTTCCGATGAAACAACTCTATGCATTGCACTGGATAAAGGGATTGCCAAGAAGATCGTAAAATCCCGGGGTATAAAAACGCCAGTGTTTTTTATTTGGAAAAATAATAAAACAGATATACCTAGCAGGCTTCGCTTTCCCGTGATCATAAAACCCGTTTCCGAAGGTTCGAGCAAAGGGATTCTCGGGACGATGCTCGCTACGAACAGAAATGAACTCAAGAAACTTCTCGCGGAAAAATGGGCAAGATACCGCCAGCCTTTGATGGCGGAAGAATATATAAACGGGCGGGAGTTTACTGTCGGAATAATCGGAAACGGCAAAGAAAAGCGGGTTTTCAGACCGATGGAAATAATCATATCCCCGGACGCAAATCCTGACGGAAGCAGAATATACAGTTTTCACGCGAAAACAAATTATGAGAGATATGTGAAATATGAATGCCCTGCGCGCCTGGAGCAGGAGTTGGAGGAAAAAATAATCAGGGTATCGGAGCAGATTTATGATGTTCTTGAATGCCGTGATTTTGCAAGGATTGATCTAATTCTCGACGAAGGCGGCAATCCTTATTTTATTGAAATAAATCCTCTGCCCGGTTTGGCTCCGGGGTACAGCGATTATGTCATGCTGGCCGAAAATAACGGGGTGGAATACGACGAACTGATTAGGCTGATTCTTAACAGCGCTCTCAAGCGCTGCGGGATGAAAACTGTATAAAAGGGTGGAACAAAATGATTGATTATAGAAATACCGAATTATGGAAAAATGTTACCGAAGAACAGTGGCATGACTGGAAATGGCAGCTTAAAAACAGGATACAGGACACGAAGACATTAAGTAAAATAATACATATGCGGGAAGAAGATCTGATACTTCTGGAGGAATGCCTGAAACGCTTCAGGATGGCCGTTACGCCGTATTACGCATGCCTTATAACCCCTTCCGAACCGGGCTGTCCCGTTAAGGCCCAATGCATCCCTTCAGCTCAGGAAATGCAGATATCATCTTTTGAAATGGAGGACCCGCTCGGTGAAGTGAAATATGCGAAGACCAAAGCAATTGTACATAAATACCCTGACAGGGTCCTGTTCCTGCTGACAGGAAAATGCGCGATGTACTGCCGTCACTGTACGAGGAGGAGATTTGCAGGAAGCGAGGATTTTGTCATCAGTGAAGAAGATATATGTTCTTCCCTGGACTATATAAAAAGCCATACCGAAGTCAGAGATGTTCTTTTATCGGGAGGAGATCCGTTTACCCTCAGCGACAGGTTCCTCGAATCGATTATCCGGAGAATAAGGGAAATCCCCCATGTGGAAATAATAAGAATCGGCACAAGGACTCCTGTAGTAATTCCGATGCGGATAACGGAAGAGCTTGTCGGTATGCTTAGGAAATACCATCCTGTCTGGATAAACACGCACTTCAACCACCCGAACGAGATTACCGATGAAGCGGCGGCAGCGTGCGCGAGAATAGTTGACGCAGGTATTCCGCTCGGCAACCAGACGGTTCTTCTTAAAGGCGTTAACGACAGCGCCGAGACTATTAAAGAATTATGCCTTAAACTTGTAAAAATCAGAGTAAGGCCGTATTATCTTTACCAGTGCGATATTGCGCAGGGGATTAACCATTTCAGGACTCCTGTCGAAAACGGGCTCGAAATAATGGCTAAACTCAGAGGATATATTTCAGGCTTTGCCGTACCGACGTTTGTTATAGACGCGCCCGGCGGAGGCGGTAAAATACCGGTAAATGTCCAGTATATCGAAGAATGGAACGGCAGCGAAATAAAGTTGAAGAACTATAAAGGTGAAATATATTCTTACCCGAACGCCGGGGAATAACAGGCATTAAAACCTGTAATGCCTCCGGTAATAGTTTCTTCTTCTTGATGCGCCCTTTAGTATTATTCTTAAGATAATCAATGCCAATATCAGAATGCCGGTTATGATTGCAATGGTTCTGATCGTTTTGTTTTCAATAAGTTCGGCAATTTTATCGCGTATTTGCGCATGTATTGTTTTTTCGATGTCGTTCATCGCTATTAACTGGACGCTTCCGATTTCCTCACCCTTGTAGAACCAGGTTTTGTAGCCCATTACCTGTCCTTTTTCCACAGGGGCGGCGAACGGGGTGTTCAGTACTTCTTTAACCGTTACTTCGGCCTGAAGTCTTTCGGGTGAAACAGGCAAAAGATGCTTTACCGTGCCTAATGTCTGCAGTTCAACTGATATGTTGTCAACGGCGTCGGCTACTTCGTATCTTCCGTAAAACTCGCCCGATGAAGCCAGTGTCTGGACCTTGTAATTCATATACCCGTATTCAAGAAGTTTTTTAGCTTCCGCGAAAAGAATATCATTCGTTTCCGCTCCGAGGATAACTCCAATCAGTTCAAGACCTTCATTGTTTACCGCGGAAAACACAAGGCACCTGCCCGCTTTTCCCGTGTATCCCGTTTTAATGCCCGTGACCCTGTCATAATAGTCGGATCTGCTCTTCAGCAGCTTGTTCGTTGATTCAATATGCCATTTGTCCCATCCGTCTTTTTTTCTAAGGTTTGTATCGGGCAGCGGAACCTCCGTTAATGCTACTATCTGCCTGAATATCGGGTATTTCATTGCTTCGCGCGAGGCTATCGCCAAATCCCTCGCCGTTGTATAGTGATTTTCTTCGTCAAGGCCGTATGTATTCGTAAAATGCGAATTTTTAAGGCCCAACTCCTCGGCTTTTTTATTCATTAAATCCACGAAATCGTCAATGTTCCCCGAAGGAACCAGGTTCTCGGCAATTACATTGGACGCTTCGTTGGCTGATATAATCAAAACGAAGTTTAATAGATCCTGAAAAGTAAGAATCTCGCCGGGCCTGATTCCGGCTATGCCGTAATCGGCAGGGATGCTGTTTATGGCGTGCCTGCTCGCTTTCATTTCCATGTCGAGCGGGGCCATTTCAAGAGCGGTAAGTGCTGTGATTATCTTTGTGGTGCTTGCGGGAGACCATTTTTGATCGGCATTTTTCTCGTAAAGAACCTGACCTGTTTCAAGATCGATAAGGATTGCTACCGGGGCGGATACATCAAACTCTTCCGCGAAAGATACAGTCCCTCCGGTTAACAATAAAAGCAGGGAAACTAAAATAGGTATTATCTTTTGTTTCAGCTTAGACATTCTTGCACGCTCCTGGTCTTGTTGTTATCGCAGCTACCGAAAATGATCGCTTACGGCATATTTATACATATAACAGCATGAATTTATGAAAATATATAAAATTACATATTATAACCGTTATTTCAACACATACGGAAAACTATCGGCAGTACAATAGTATAACAGAAAAACAGCCGCAGTTAAAGACATATGGAAAAATAAAATCTTACAATTTTATTAATACACCGCTGCCAAGCCGCCCGTCGCCACCGAAAACACCCGAAGCAGAGTCGCGTACCTACCGGAACGCGACGGCAATGCCCGGTCTGTTAACCACCCGCTGGTTTCAGACATTGTTTCAACGGGTTATAATAAGGCTTGTTTCGTGTATTCGCGCGGTGAATATCCTGTAACTTTTCTGAAAGCGCGCACAAAGTTCGAGTAATCGGAGAAGCCGCTTTTATAGGCGGCGTTTGACGCGCTTTCACCGTTCATCAGATACTGTTTCGCTCTTGATATCCTTTTATATACTATGTATTCGTGAAGCGTTGAACCGGTAGTCTGCTTGAATATCTGGCAAAGGTACGAACCCGAAATAAAGAACTTCTTCTGCAGCGTTTTCAAAGACAGATCCTTGTTCAGGTTCGAATCTATGTAATCAAGTATCGGCTTAAGTTTACGGTGCTGCAGGTGCGATGGTGAACTGCGCGTTTCATCTGCAAATATCCGGTTTATCTTTACCATTGTTTCAATGAAAACGGCAAGCAGCATTTGCGGATTCCATAACTGCGGATAAGTTTTAAGCATCACCATTTTTTCAAATGAAGCCAAAAGCTCGTTTTTTTCGTCATCGTTGCTCAAGAGTTTGTTTTTCTCGCCGTGGGGCCGGTCGGTATAGCATTTTGAAAGAACATGGCCGTCTTCCGAAAGCATGTTGAGAAGCTCACCGGGGAAATTGCATACGATGCGCTCGTATGTTTCATTTGAAGTAAAAGCCGCTTTATGTATTTCACCCGGCCGTATCAGGAGAATGTCACCCGGAACAAGCTCATATGAGTTTTTCTCAATAAAATATCGTACGTCACCGGACAGCAATATAAATATTTCATAATCGTCATGCAGGTGAAAGTCGAATTTAACGGAGTCCAAAGGATTTTCCGTCTTTGTTTTTATGCATTGAAAGCCCGTATTAAAAAAGGACAACATGTACAGCAAATCCCCCATGCCTGCTAAGGCAGAAAAAATTTTGCAATATTTTACGTAATATAACCAATATGTCTTGTACTATTTTACAATAAAGTTCCGGGTGGGTAAAGCCTTTATGGATTATCTTTTTATGAGGACATAGAAAGATAATACAGCCGGTATTTCTTTCCTGGTATTATTAATCCATAAATTTTTACAAGATTTTTGTAAACGAATACTATATAATTGCGGGTCATTAATCTATAATATAAATGTAAGGAAAGTGTACAACCATTTGTGATTATTGTTAAATCCGTTCGAAAGGCTGAAGAATCACTTTGTTATTGCAGGGGAGATATGTATGGTTAAGTTTATATTGAGCGGTTTTGCGGATGAGATAGACAAGGACCTTGATATCCAAATTCGTGAGCTTAGGAGAAACGATATTAACTGTTTGGAAATCAGGGGAGTTAACGGGAAAAGCGTTGTAGAACATACAATAAGCGAAATAAAGGAAATAAAAAAGCGGCTCGACGATGGAGGCATTTCGGTTTCATCGGTAGGTTCGCCGATAGGCAAAATCGGCATAACCGACAGGTTTGAACCGCATCTTGATTTATTCATGCATACGCTTGAAATCGCTGCGATCCTGGGCTCAAAATACATCCGCATGTTCAGCTTTTACATACCCGAAGGCAGAAATCCGCAGGATTTCCGCGGTGAAGTGCTTGAACGCTGGAATAAATTTGTCGAAACCGCGAAAGGAACAGGAATTATACTTGCGCATGAGAATGAAAAAGGAATATACGGCGATAATGCGGAAAGGTGCGTCGATATAATCAGGTCGATGAACTGCGATTATGTCAGGGCGGTTTTTGATCCGGCGAATTTTATCCAGTGCGGTGTCGAAACTTACCCGAAAGCATATTCGTTGCTTAAACCGTATATAGAATATATGCATATAAAGGACGCATTACCCGACACGGGAACGGTTGTGCCCGCCGGAATGGGCAGCGGAAAGATAAAAGAGATCCTGTCCGATATAAGCGCATCCTCTGACAGGGAGATGTATTTATCGCTGGAGCCGCATCTGGGTTCCTTTGCAGGGCTTGAAGCGCTCGAAACGGACATTGATACAGGCTCTATGGAAAAAAGCGGGCCCGAAAAATTTGAAATAGCTGTAAAAGCTCTTCGGAAAGTGATGAAAGAGGCGGGTGTCTGACAGACTTTCCCTCCTTATTTTTTTCATAAAGTATTCCATTTTAAAAGCTGTTCTCCGGCTTTCTTTTTTTGCGTAAAAATAATATGTTTTTCTTTTTAGTGACAAAAATATAACAAAAATATGAAAGATATGTTTGCATTATGTACATGTCGCCTCATGACCGATATAATTAAAAGAGAGGTTTATGGAAAATTCTCACGAAAAGACACGAAAGACAAGAGGGGTTTTTATGAAGCGTATATTTGTGCTGTCCTTGACCGCTGCTTTGATCTTTATGCTGTTTCCGGCATCAAATGCATTTGCGTCGCAGTATCCCGATATAATCAGAGTCGGGTTGAATTTCCGAAGCAGCGCGGTTTCCAGTGTATCTGTAAGTGCGGAAAAAGGGATTGAAATCGGCTATTCCGACGGCGAAACTTTTAAGCTGCTATTGGAAAGCAGTGACAATAGATCTTATGTAATCCGGAAAGATGGCTATTTCGTGCTCACGGAACAGGGGCAGTTGATTGAATATAAACCAACCGAAGGAGTACCGTACAAGGGCTCGGTAATCGGGCCCATCCATTTGAAAATCGGACGGAACCTTCCGGATTTCAACGCTGCGCAGACATTCGCGGCTGCTGTTGAAAAATCCGGGATTGACGCGTATGTCGCTTATGAAGGCGGCTGGCAAATCTGGTCCGGGTTTTATCATGACCTGAATGCTGCAGAAAAAGCGCTCGCGGAAGCGAAGGAATTGCTGGAAGTAGAAGATGTTTCGATTATACAGGACAACCGTTCGAGGCTTGTAATATACGATTCGGGATTTAGCGTTCAAATGATATACGGCGGAACGGACGGGTACATGCAGGTATGGCCGAAACAGGAAAATGATCCGTATGTATTTTCCGCAAACGGCAGAAGGTACAGGGGTTATCTTGAAATCCGGAGATACCCTGACAGTGATCTTACATTAATTAATATATTGAACATTGAACAGTATTTGTACGGCGTCGTACCGGCCGAAATTGAACCGGACTCTCCGCTGGAGGCAATAAAAGCCCAGGCAGTGGCCGCGCGTACATATACTTACAAGAATCTTAAAAAGAACGAAAACTGGGGTTTTGATCTTGCGAACACTGTCGAGGATCAGGTATACCGCGGTTATGACGGGGAGCGTGCTTCCACGAACCGCGCAGTAGATGAAACAAAGGGTAAAAAGATGCTTTATAACGGCAGCCTTGCCAATGTGTTTTATTTTGCTTCGAGCGGGGGAATGACAGCGGACATAAGAGAAGTCTGGGGTTCGGAAATACCATACCTGTTAAGCGTGCCAGATCCTTACGAGTCGGAAACATCCCCGAATTACATATGGGAAAAGACGTTAACGGCTGAAGAAATAAAAAGTATACTATTCGTGAGCGGGGTTGAAATCGGGGACATAATTTCGGTCAGCGCCGAAGAATATTCACCGTCCGGAAGGGTAACAACCCTGAGGATAACGGGAACAAAAGGCGCAATTACTTATTACAACAAGGATACAAGGTTTATATTTAATTTGAACAGCCAGAAATATACGATTCAGTCCGCCGGAAATGTGGTTGTTAAGGCAGCGGACGGAACGCTGAGAACCCTGGCGCTGGACGGGCGCACGTATGTTTCTTCCTCCGGCACGGGTGTATTGTCTTCCGGCAAAAACTTTTTTGCGGTTATAGGAAGCGGCGACAAGGTCCATAAAGTAAGCATGTCATCGGATACTTATGTTTTCAACGGAAGAGGATGGGGCCATGGTGTCGGCATGAGCCAGGAAGGTGCCAAAGGCTTCGCCAGGCAGGGATATAACTATGAACAGATATTAAAGCATTATTTTACCGGAATTACGGTTGAATAATGCAAACCGCATTATGCCCTCTGTTCGAACTGCATCACGGCCGTTATGATTTCAACGTAATATTCCGACTCCCTTCTGATATGATCGACAACGGTGACTGCTACGGGATTATCCCTGACAGCGGCGCTTTGTACGGAAATCATGTTAAGGAACGCAATAAAGTCCCGGCTTTGCCTTACGCATATGTTCAGGAACTGCATTATCTGCCGTTCCAGCTGCGAGCCGGGCTGCACTCCTGACATCAGGGCGGCTTCCATGTATCTTGCCGCTGCTGCCCTGGTTTGTGAAAAAGTCTGCTCGTAGTTCTGCAATTGATTAACGTATTCGTCTTCCAGATCCGGTACTATCTGCCGGATAACTATTGTGTGTTCAGCTTCCTGGAGCTTCCAGAACTCGGTTTCATCAAGAGCTCTTAAGAGCATTTTGTCACCATAAAAATACTGCATATGCACCATTCCTTTTCATTTTTATTCACACAGCAGTTTTTATTAATGCCTTTCATAAAAACATTAGTATATATTATTCAAATGGCCTTGTTCTTGTGAACTGTCCATTATTCCCGCGGGCGGTTCATGGGTAGAGGTATTGCTGCGGCGTTCCGGTTGGTATGCGGCTCTGTATATTGGTATGTGCTTTGTCGCCATAGGAAGCGAAACACCCAGGCCAGGACCCGCGGGAAACAGTGCCCAGACACAGCGGGTGGCTCGGGTGCTTTCGATGACGACAGGCGACACACTCCGAAGCCACGCTGCCTATAAGCAACTATGGAGCGTGTTAATGAGCGGCCCGGGATATGGAGACCGCTGTGTGAAAACAGTACAGGAACAGGAGCGTGATATTGGTATGTGCTTTGTCGCCATAGGAAGCGAAACACCCAGGCCAGGACCCGCGGGAATAAAGCAATAACCTAGCGGGTAATTTGTGTGTTTGTGCAGTGCTCCCATTATCTTGACAGTGTATTTGCGTTGCGGTTATACTGGTATGTACACAGACAAGGAGGCTGCAGCAATCACGGAAAGCCGCCGGTTCAGCCTTATATGTCCGGTGACAGGCGTACTGGGATGGTTGTTGAAATGGAAGAAAACAAAGTGCTTACGTTAAGGGTTGAGGATGACGAAGGGGAAAGGCTTGATGTGTTTTTGGCAGCGAACATCCCCGAAATATCAAGAAGCTACGCACAGAAGTTAATTAAGGAAAACCGCGTTCTTGTTGACGGCAAAGCCGCGAAAAGCAAGACAAAAACATGCCGCAATATGACAATAACGGTGGATTTGCCTGCTCCCGAACCGCTTAACGTATCACCACAGGAAATTCCTTTGGATATTGTTTATGAAGATAACGATATTATTGTCATAAACAAATCGAGAGATATGGTAATTCATCCCGCACCGGGCAACAGGGACGAAACTCTTGTAAATGCCCTCCTGCATCACTGCGGGGATTCTCTGTCCGATATCAACGGGGTTATCCGCCCCGGCATTGTCCATCGTCTTGACAAGGATACTACAGGCCTTTTGGTTGCCGCAAAAAACAACGAAGCCCACCAGGCGCTTTCAAAGCAGCTTAGTGATCACAGCATGCACCGCGTTTACGAGGCAATCGTTCACGGAGTTATCGAAAAAGATAAGGGGATTATTGATGCACCGATAGGACGGCACCCCGCTAACCGGAAAAAGATGGCGGTTGTTCCGGGGAAGGGGAAAAGAGCGGTAACGCATTTTGAAGTGATATCAAGGATGAAATCGGCAACCCATGTAAGATGCAGTCTTGAAACGGGAAGAACACATCAGATAAGGGTCCATATGGCATATATACATCATCCGGTTTTCGGTGATCCTTTATATGGGATGAGAACGGCCGATGATAATCTTAACTTCCAGATGCTTCATTCAAGATATTTAATATTAAATCATCCCGCAACGGGTGAGAGGATGGAATTTGAAGCGCCGCTGCCGGATGATTTTGTACAGCTGCTCGAAAAGCTGAAAGGCCACGGATAACATGCCTGTATTTTTCTAATGCGCCGGAATTGCAATATACCGTAATTTGGGTATATTATTTTTATAGCGAAAAGTTTAATCAGATTATCAGACAGGAAGTGTTTTTCAATGAACAGCGATATTATTAGCGAAATAAAAAAACTTAAAGAAGAAAGAAAGGCAATAATAGTTGCGCATAACTATCAGATCGGCGAAGTGCAGGATCTGGCGGATATCGTCGGTGATTCGTTCGCGTTAAGCCGCTACTGTGCTTCGGTTGATGCCGAAGTAATAGTGTTCTGCGGAGTTCACTTTATGGCCGAAAGCGCGAAAATCCTTTCGCCTGAAAAAACAGTACTGCTGCCTGAAATAGACGCAGGCTGTCCGATGGCGGATATGGTGACTGCCGAAGAACTGATAGAGGAAAAGAAAAAGCACCCCGAAGCCGCCGTGGTTTGTTATATAAACTCTTCCGCCGAAGTCAAAGCCGAAAGCGACATTTGCTGCACTTCCGCGAATGCTGTGAAAGTAATAAAATCCGTTCCGCAGAAAGAGATAATTTTCGTTCCGGATCAGAACCTGGCGCAGTATGTTGCCCGTATGGTGCCGGAAAAAACAATCCATTTATGGAAAGGTTTCTGTGTAACACACCACCGTGTAAGAAAAGCCGATGCCGAAAAAGCCGTGGAGCTTAATCCGGACGCGCTGCTGCTTGTCCATCCAGAATGCAGGCTCGAGGTTCAGGATATGGCTGACTTTGTCGGCAGCACGTCACAGATAATCGACTATGTGCGAAAAAGTTCCGCGAAGAAATTTATTATAGGAACGGAAATGGGAATACTGCACCAGCTTAAGAAGGATAATCCCGATAAACAGTTCTATTTATTGTCGCAGGGGATGATCTGCCCTAATATGAAAAAAACATCAGTCGAAAGCGTGTATAATGCCCTGAAATACATGAGGTACCGGATTGAGCTTACGCCCGATATTGTACAGAGGGCGCGGAAGGCGCTCGAAGCAATGCTTAAAGTGTAGGTCCGTGCCTGTTTTAATCCGTTTCATATTTCCGGTTCAATTGATTTTTCAATACCGGAATGCTAATATAAATGAAGCAGTAGAACGACCTATAAATTCTTGTATGGTTCATGCAGCGGAAATAGGGTGATATGTTTTGGATAAACTTCTGCGAATGCTCGTATATGTTGTTGTTCCGATTATTTTGATCATAGTGCTGTTTCGGTGGAATATATGGTTCGGCTTACTCGGTATAGTTCTCTTTGTTTTGGTCATTGCCGCGGCAAACCGGAGCCGTATTTATTTTATCAGGGGTAAAATTCAATACGGCAAAGGCAACCTTGACGAGGCCGTAAAACTGCTTGGAAAAGCTGTTAAAGGCGGCAAAACGTCCGTTGAGGCTATGGCAAGCTACGGTTTTGTGCTGTTTAAAGCCGGGCATCTCCAGGAAGCGGAAGAAGTGCTCGTTAAAGCTGTTCAAAAAAGCAGTACCGCTGATCAGAGAAATTTCGCAAAGTCAAACCTTGCCCTTGTCCTGTGGAAAAAGGGCAGCCTTGATGAAGCACTCGAAATGCTTAAGGAAGTGATTTCCGAATACAAGACGACGGCCGTTTACGGAAGTATTGGCTATTTGGCGATTGAAAAAGGCGATCTTGACTATGCGATGAAAATAAACCTTGAAGCGTATGATTTTAATTCGGATGACCCGATAATAATTGATAACCTTGCGCATTTATATCATTTGACGGGTGACTTCGATAAAGCCTCCGAACTGTTCGGGAAGCTTATTGAAAAAAACCCGGGTTTCCCCGAAGCATATTATGATTACGGCCGGTTTCTTGAAGATACCGGGAAGTATGAGGAAGCCTTCGAAATGTATAATAAGGCTTTATCATGCACGTTCAATTTCAACAGTACGATTACGAAAGAGCAGGTCGGCGAACGTCGCGATAAAGTTGAGTCATTAATGAAAAATACCTGATGTGTTTGGAAAAGAGGCATATTTTGAATGGAAAAAACCGATATATTTCATAGAGCTTTTAATATAGATCGACGGCTCGTTGAACTGGCTTCGCGTATCGAGAAAAAATGCGGCGATGTATTTGATGAAATATCCGAAACGTCGGAATATAACCTCAGCAAAGTCATACACGCGATGCAGGAGTTTGGCGTAAGCGATTCGCACTTCAATGCTTCCACCGGATACGGTTACAACGACAGGGGAAGGGAAGTGCTCGAACAGGTTTATGCACGGGCTTTCGGAGCGGAGGACGCGCTCGTAAGGCATCAGATAACATGCGGTACGCATGCGATTGCGTTATGTCTTTACGGTATCCTTCGACCGGGCGATGAGATTTTATCAGTAACGGGAAAACCATACGATACGATCGAGGAAATTATAGGCATACGCGGTGAAAAAGGTGCGGGCTCGCTTCGCGATTATGGCGTGACATACCGGCAGATTGATCTTACCGAAGACGGCCGCATAAATTATGGTTTGATTGAAAAGTCGATCCGTGCGAATACGAAGATGGTTTTCGTGCAGCGTTCGAGAGGCTACGAGCTCAGGGGACCCGTTACAATAGATGAAATAAGGAAAGTAGCTGCAGCTGTTAAAAATATCAAGCCCGATGCCGTTATAATGGTTGATAACTGTTACGGCGAATTTGTAGAAAAGATGGAACCGACCGAAGCGGGTGCCGATATAATGGCCGGCTCGCTTATAAAAAACCCCGGAGGCGGTTTGGCGCTCTGCGGCGGTTACGTGGCAGGCAAAAAGGAACTCGTGAATCTTGCTGCGTGCCGTATGACCGTGCCTGGTTTGGGCAGGGAGGTAGGCGCAACGCTTGGACAGAACAGATCACTGTTCCAGGGCTTTTTCATCGCGCCGCATACTGTGGCCGAGAGCCTGAAAGGAGCGGTGTTTGCGTCGGCCCTGTTCGAAGAACTCGGTTACAGGACATGCCCCGCGTATAACGAAAAACGCAGCGACATCATACAGGCAATCTGTTTTGAAAATCCCGAAGCGGTTATCGCTTTTTGCCAGGGAATACAGAAAGGTTCTCCGGTAGATTCTTTTGTTACACCGGAACCGTCTGAAATGCCCGGTTATGATTGTCCTGTCATTATGGCCGCGGGAGCTTTTGTTCAGGGCTCATCGATCGAGCTTTCGGCCGACGCCCCGATGAGGCCCCCGTACACGGCATACCTTCAGGGCGGTCTTGTGTATGAACATGTTAAGCTTGGAGTGCTTTGCGCGGTCCAGGAACTTATAAACAGAAGACTGTTGAAATAACGCAAAGGATAAAATCTTTGAATTGCCGTTATGCCTACCGGCCGGCAATCGGGAGGAAATATGGCAGGTACGAAGGTCAAAACTATACAAAAGAAGAACGATGAAAGAAAAAATAAGCCTGCCCGTCGGAAAAAAGGCGGAATTGCGCGTCTGATCGGTATTTTGCTTGCCGTATTCTATTTATTTGCGTTGTGGAACTGGGTATTTCATGATGGTATTGAAACAAGCATTCTCCATACCGGCCTGCTTGAGATTAAAGTGCCGTCGGAAGGCGTGCTCGTAAGATCGGAAACGCCGATTATCGCACAAAGTGACGGGATAGTTATACCGAAAGCCGATAACGGGCAGAGAGTTCCGAATAAAGGCACGATCGCGGTACTCGTCGATAAAGGCAGCAGCGGGATAATCAGCAGTATCGAAAGCATGGAACGCGAGATAATAAGGCGCATTGTTGAGGAATCCACCGACAATCCTTATAATGATCCGGTACTGCGTGAAAAAGTCCAAAAAGAAGTTAACAGGCTTACGAATGCCGCTGTCAGCGGAAATCTCAGATACATAGGCGAAATAAGAGCTGTTCTTGAGCGTCTGTTATACCAGCGCAATAAGGCCGTTTTCGAACAGCAGGACAGCAGGCTGTACCTGCAGAAAGAGAAATCGGAACTCGAACAGTTGAAAAAAACACTCGATCAAAACGCCGTAACAATTAAGGCGGATTATTCCGGACTGGTTTTATGGAGCAATGAAGAAACGCATGAAAAATATACTCCCGAGAATATTGCGTCATTAACGACGGGCGACCTTACATACGATGAAAAAAAACACGCGAAAGCCGGTATCAAATCAACTGCAGTGAATAAGTCGTTTCCGGTGGAAAAAGACAAGGTATTTGCGAAGCTTATAAACAACGAGAAAAGCTGGTTTGTCTGCGTGGTTGACAATAAGTACGCTCAGAGGCTTACTGCCGGGAAGAAAATCGATTTGAGAATTGACAATATCGATATTGATATTCCATGCACGATAGAATCCATACAGCCGGCCGGAGACAAAACAAAGGTGGTGCTGGCGTTCGACAGCATGATTGAACAGACGATTCATCTGCGGCATGTCAGGGCGGATTTGATAATCAGCAGCATAAGCGGCTTGAAAGTCCCGGTAAGAAGCCTTACAAACAGGAATTACGTAGATAATACAGCCGATATTATAGTTGTGCGCTTTAACCGCGCAGACATAAAAAGAGTGAAAATTCTTGAAGAGCAGGATTCATACGCTATTATCGAAGCGGCTTCCGGTGTGAATGAAGTCGACCCGGTACGGGTTTTTGACATATACGTTGTTAATCCGCGTAATATTGAACAAGGACAGGTGATTGAGTAGTGACTCCGGAACAGGTCATTGAAGCGAATATAAACGATGTTAAGGAAAGGATTAAACGTGCAGCCGAAAAAAGCGGACGCAGCGCCGACGATATACTGCTTGTGGCTGTTACGAAAACAGTGCCTGTCAGTACAATCGAACTGGCAGTTCAAAAAAAAGTTAATGAATTTGGTGAAAATAGGGTTCAGGAACTGATCGAAAAATACGATATACTGAAAGAGAGGTGTAATTGGCATTTTATCGGCAGGCTTCAAACGAATAAGGTCAAATACATCGTGGACAAGGTTTCAATGATACATTCAGTCGACCGGCTGAACCTCGCGCAGGAGATTCAGAAACGGGCGGAAGCCGTCGGACGCGTAATGGATATTCTTGTCCAGGTGAATATTTCCGGGGAGGATACAAAAGCAGGTATTTCCCCCGAAGAACTTGTTCCGTTTTTGAAGAGTATTGCCGATTTCCCGAATATAAGGGTTAAAGGGCTTATGACAATTGCGCCTTTTGCAAGCGACCCTGAAGATATACGCTGGGTTTTCAGGAAACTTAAGAATATTTCAATTGACATAGCCCGGGAAAATATCGATAATATTGATATGCAGTATCTATCGATGGGGATGAGCAATGACTTTGAAGTGGCAATTGAAGAAGGGGCCAACATAGTGCGTATAGGCAGCAGTATCTTTGGAGAAAGGCATTATCCGAAAGGGTAAGAGCAAAGATATCACTGCAGCGCTTCGGATATTTACTTAAGATGAGTGGGAGGAAGATACAAATGGCAAACATTCTGAACAAAGTGCTTGATTTTGTCGGATGGGAAACCGAGGATGTCGAAGAAGACATCTACGAAGATGATGAAATGGAAGAGTCAGGTAAAAATGACTATCAAAGCGTCAAGGGAAAGAAATCGCACGGAAAAGTACTTAACCTCAACAACAGCGCCAGTACGAAAGTGGTAATAGTACTGCCGCAGAACATCAATGACGCAAAGGATATTTGTGATCATTTACGGGCAAACCGATCCATCGTAATGAACGTTGAGGATATTGAAACAAGTATTGCTCAACGTATCGTCGATTTCCTGAGCGGAGCCGTTTACTCGCTGGATGGAAATATTCAGAAGATTTCTTCGGGCATCTTTCTTGCAACTCCCAGCAGTGTCGATATCATGGGAGAAATCAGGGATGATCTCAGAAACAAAGGGGTTTTTCCATGGGTGAAGTAACGGAGGCTTATTAATGACGGCAAAAATAGCGATAGCTGTTCAGATATTTTTCAGGGTAGTTGAGATACTGATACTGGTACGTGTAATACTGTCATGGATTCCTTTTAGAACGCAGAACGCTTTTGTGGTGTTTATTCACTCAGTTACCGAACCAATCCTGGGACCGATAAGGAATATGGTATCGAAGTCGTCATTCGGGAGAAACCTGATGTTTGATATTTCGCCCATTCTGGCGTATGTTGTTTTGGGAGTCGTAAGACATATAATTCTTCTGATACTGGTAAGGCTGTAGCGGCTTAACTGTTTTGACACAAACGGAGGTTTTAATAATGAATTTTACACCAAACGATTTATCGAATATTGTATTTCGTAAATCTGTTATGGGTGGCCTGAACGAAGATCAGGTTTATGACGTTATCCAGAAAATAATAGAAGATTATTCGGACTACATACGTGAAATGATGAAAGCCAAGGACCAGATAATGGAGTTGAAAGACAGGCTTTCTCATTACGAGAAAATGGAAGAGACGTTAAAAAACAGTCTTGTGCTCGCGCAGCAGTCCAGTAGCGAAATAATAGCCAATGCCGAAAAGAAAGCTGAAAACATTATTAACGAAGCCCAGGCGAAATGCCGGAGCATTATTGAAGAAGGAAACAGGGAAGTTATAAAAATCCAGTTTGAGTTTGAACGGTTAAAAAAAGATCTATCCGTTTACAGGAGCAAAGCTGCCGCGATACTGCAGGCTCAAATGAAGCTCCTGGAAGAGTTCGACAATCTTGATAAACAAAAAATCCCGGTTGATTAACCGGGATTTTTCAATGCTGTCCAACGTCCTGTCCTTATTGCGATGTTCCTGAAGCCGAAGGGAGGATAACTGAGAAAACGGAACCTGTGCCGGGTTTTGAATTCACTTTAATATCTCCGCCGTAATCGCGTACGATTCCGTATGAGATATATAAACCGAGCCCGGTTCCTTTTCCGACTTCCTTGGTGGTAAAGAACGGTTCAAACAGCCTGTCCAGTATATGCTTCGGCATGCCGTAAGCTGTATCCTCAATATCTACGATAACCTTGTTTGCAAACCTGTATGAGCGGATTTTGATTTTTTTCTCCCATTCCCGGACCCATTTAGGCACGGGCTCAATTTTCTTCAACTGTAGCAGCGTGCCTTCCTGTTCATCAAGGGCATCGCGAGCGTTGCTGATTATGTTTAGGAATACCTGTTCAAGCCTGTTGCTGTCCGCCGAAACGAGCAGATTTTTTTCAAGCTCGAATTCCACCGTTATATTGTGATTCTCAAGCTGACGGCCTATTAATTCAAATACGTCTCTCAGCGGCCTGTTTATATCTATTATATCCGCAGTTCCGGGCGTGCTTCTTCCGAATACCCTTAAATGTTTTATAATTTTATTTATCCTGTCAATCTGCTGGTGGATCGATTCAAGTTTTTCATCCAGCAGTGAATCGGTCAGTTTCCCGACGGATTTCGCTTTTTGAATTCCCTCAACGATAAGGCTTATTGCTCCGAGAGGCTGGTTTATCTCATGCGCGATACCTGTAGCCATTTCCCCAAGCGTCGCAAGCTTCCCGGCCTGCACTAACTGCGCGTCCTTTTCCCTGAGTTGATCCGTTCTCATTTTTATTATTTGCTCGAGGTTGTCGGCGTATTTTTGAAGTTCATCTTCAAGTTTTTGTGTTTTCAGCTTTGCTTGAATCCCGTTTGAAAACTGCATCAAAAGGTGCGAATGGTCAAGATAAAGCTTTTCAAGGTTTTTCGGGACGATCATGTGAAGTATTCCCGTAATCGTGTTGTCCGATAATAACGGAACGTGAATCACGCACATTTCCTGTTCCGTACCATATGATTTGAACCTGCTGCCGTTTAATAACCCGTGCGGTATATCTTCCGAGCAGACCCCGGACTTGTAATACGCGCCTGAACATTTTGCAGTGACAGCTCCGGCGCACGATCGGCCCGTTTTCGGGTAACACGACGTTTCGAGGCCTGCCGTGTCAGGTCCGGCTTTGGAAAGCATGCTGAGGCTTTTCGTAATGTTGTTATACAGGCATATGAATACGGCAGGTATATCCAATGAATTTTTAATTATATTCAGAAGGTCATTGAGAAGGCCTTCCATATTTGCTTTTGTGTCCGATAGCCCAAAAATTTCAAATATCGCGTTATTCAGTTTTTCTTTCAGAATACTGTCCGGCATATTCTAAAAACCCTCTTAATTATACTTATTATTTGGTTACCTGCAGCCCGAGGATTGTAATGTCATCGTCGGGGGAACCGTCCGATAGCTCGATCGCTTTCTCATAGACGGAATTAACCAGCTGCTTAATTGGTTTTTCCTTATTTTTTTCAATTATCTTTTTTAAACACTCTGTTCCTAAAACCGAATCATTGCATCTCACATCGGTAATACCGTCGGTAAACAGCAGAATTTTGTCCCCGCATTCGAGTTCGTGACTTTTTATCTCGAAAGATATATTCTCAAAGGAACCGAGTATCGTTCCGGTGGATTGCAGAGCAACAAGACAGTCGTTTCTTACTATGTATTGGTCTATATGCCCCGCTGAAATATAATATAAGCGTCTTGACTGTTTGTCGATGCATCCCGCGAACGCAGTAGCCATAATGGCTGCTGAAGTATTTTTACATAATTCGAGATTTATGTCGTTGAATATTCTTTTAATGTTGCTCTCATCGGGTGGATAGTATTTAACGGCACAGAAATGTGCTTTTATTATTAGCGTATTCACGGCCGCAAGAATGCCGTGGCTCGCAACGTCAAATATGTAGAAGAATAGATAGCGGTCAGTTTCGAATACGTCATACATGTCGCCGCCGACTTTTTCGCAGTTGCGGTATATGCAGGCCGTATCAAACATATCAAAATCGGGTAGTTTTTTAGGCATGTAGTTAATGAGAATTCGCTGTGCCGAGTCATGCAGTTCCTGCAGATACTTCGTTTTTTCAAGCAGTTTTTTCTGCAGGATTTTGTGCTCTTTCAGCATTTTTCTTTTTTCCATTGCGCTTTCTATACTTAAAAGAAGGTTGTCCATTTTGAATGGTTTCTGGATGTAGTTTACTGCTCCTTCACGCATCGCGGCAACGGCGTTTTCGGTATCACCGTGCCCTATAAAAACGATTATCCCGATATCAGGATCAATTTCAAGAATGTTTTTGATTACGTCAAGCCCAGACAAGCCCGGCATTTTCATATCGGTAACAACGGCATCAATCTCCGTAGCGCGGCATTTAAAAATGTCAATGCCCGAATAACCGTCCTGTGCTTTTAATACATCATAACCATACAGCTTAAGGTTGAATTCGAGATTATCCAATATTGAAGGGTCATCGTCAATGACTAATACCAAGGGCAACTTTATACCTCCTGTTCTTTCTATATCATCATATTCCACCTATTTGCGCTTTTTAACAAAATAATTATATAATAGTACAAAAGTATAAATATATAGTACAAAAGTATTATATTTGTAATTTTTCTTCTGTATTACCAAAATATTGTGTATATTTGCTGAAATAATTAAAATTTTATACGGGACTTAAAAAATAAGTTCCTGCCTTGCTTCTGGCGGAGGGCGTTTTTGACGTATGTGGATATTAATATTGACGATCGGAGGGGAATGCGTTGGTTGTTGGAGTTTTAAATGTTACGCTGCATATCGGCGGGGTTTCAAGTTTAAAGGAAAAGAGAAGGATAATAAAAAGCATACTTGAAAGAATACAGTCCAAATTCCGGGTAGCCGCTGCCGAGACAGGGAGGCAGGACGAATGGAACTACTGCGAAATGGGGTTTTCCTGCGTTTCAAACGAGGCTTCGCATGCGGAAAGCGTATTAAACAGCGTAATGCGGTTTATTGATAATGACGCGAGAGTTGAGATAATACAATCCATGACCGAATCGATACATTTTTAACCCGCATTTCACTAGAACTTCCGTGAACTTTGGTTCATCCAAGCCAGAGCCATGTATCAACCGGAACGTTGCAGCAATGTAATCACCCGCTGCGTTAATGAGTTATTTCCGCGGGTCCTGGCTCGGGTGTTTCGTTTCCCAGGGCGACAAAACACATACGAATAGCACGCTTCCGTTCCTGTACTTTATTCACACAGTGGTCTCCATATCCCGGGTCGCTCATTAGCACGCTCCACAGTTGCTTGTAGGCAGAAGGGCGCTGGAGCAAGTCGCCCGTCGTCACCGAAAGCACCCGAGCCACCCGCTGGATTTCGGCATAGTTCTCACGGGCTACTCGGAAGAACTATTGTACAATAATGGAAACTATAGCGGAATGAAGCGTAGAGATATACAGTCAGAGCGAGGATAAGAAAGTCGACTGTCTGAGCAAAAATGCTTCATACAGAAATTATTTCAAAGCATTTTTGCGAGTTTCGACTTGCCCGAACTGAACTGTGTAGCTCTTGCAAATGAAGCTCCTTGTTGACATTATTGTACAATAGTTCAAAAGTAATAAACGCATTATTATCTTTGGTCCTGGTTCGGGTGTTTCGTTGTTCAGGTGACGGCGGGATAAAAAATTTGTTGGGTACCTTTACAAGGAAAAGGAAATATGATAAATTATATGTAATTTTACACCCTGAAAACAATTTCTTCATTTTTATATGGAGAAAATCGATGACTGAAAATAGTAACTGCCGAAGAAGACTTTCAGCGAGCCGGCGGTGGTGCGAGGTCCGGTGGTCGACGCGGCGGCGAATGGGTTCAGGAGATTCCGGGTGAAGTTGCCTGTAGTAGCCTTGGACGGGTTCTCCCGTTACAGAGACAGGATATCTGGGAAACCACGTATCCGGATGAGTGAACGGATTTTAAATGAGTGGCACAGCAAAGCGGCGCTTTGTCTCATTCGAGGCAAGGCGCTTTTTTAAATCGTGCGGCTTTATAAAATTCGTTAAGTTGGGTGGCACCGCGGAACTTGACCGTTTCGTCCCTGCATTTTTATGCGGGATTGAAACGGTTTTTTAATTTGTGAAAAGGAGGAAAACGAAAAATGGAAAATAAACTGATGCCTTATACGAAAGTACTGCCGTGTGATACCGAAACGCCAATAACAATTTATCAGAAACTTGCCGCCGACAAGGTCGGTGTTCTTCTCGAAAGCTGTGAACAGCCGAAAGGAAGGTATTCGTTTATTGCTGCGGAACCTTCCGCGGTCCTGAAATTCAAAGACACGAAAGCGGTTATTGAAAAACGCGGGCAAATATCTTTCAGGGAGGGGAAAATGATTGATATCGCAAGGGAATTTATCAATGATTATAAGGTTGAAAACAGGACCGGAATTCCTTTTATCGGCGGTCTTGTCGGTTTTGTCGGGTATGACGTTGCCCGGCAGTATGAAAATATACCCGATACAAAACCCGATGAACTGATGCTGCCGGATGCACATTTGCTCGCAATTACCGAACTGGTCGCATATGACCATTATACGCACAATTTAATTATCATCGTGCTGGCCAAAAACAGCAAAAAAGGGCGTATATACGCGGAACACAGGATAGAGGAAATTGAAAGGAAAATCAGAAATCCTGTTATAAACGATGATGCTTACATAACAACCAGCGCCGGCCGTATTAAAACCAATATGGAAAAGGAAGAATTTTTATCAAAAGTTGAAAAAGTAAAGAAATACATCAAGTACGGTGATGTTCTTCAGACAGTGTTGTCGATAAGGGTTTGCATGGATTCGGCAAGCCATCCGTTTGCATTGTACAGGAAATTAAGGCAGGTTAACCCTTCGGCGTATCTTTTTTATTTTAATTTCGGGGATTACCAGGTTGCGGGAAGTTCACCGGAAATGCTCGTTGAACTGAGAAACTGCAGTATCGCCACGTGCCCGATAGCAGGCACGCGCCCGAGAGGCAGAAATGAAGATGAGAATATTGCGCTCGAAAAAGAACTGATTAACGATGAAAAAGAGCGCTCCGAACATATTATGCTTGTCGACCTGGGGAAGGACGACATGGGAAAAGTATCGGAGCCGGGCACCGTATCGGTGGCCGAATTCATGAAGGTAAAGCATTATTCGCATGTGATGCATCTTGTTTCAAGGATTGAGGGCGTAAAGAAAAAAGAGCTTGACATGTTTTCGGTTCTTTGTTCGTTTCTTCCTGCCGGAACACTGACTGGAGCGCCGAGAGTTAGGGCGATGGAAATCATTGACGAACTTGAGCCGTCAAGAAGGGGGATATACGGCGGAGCAGCAGGATATTTCGGATTTGACGGCGATATGGATATGTGCATTGCGATACGGACCATGATCATCAGGGAGAGAAACGTAATTCTGCAGGCAGGCGCGGGAATTGTCGCGGGTTCGGTTCCGGAAAGGGAATACGACGAAATAAACAATAAACTCAAAGCGCTGACAGAAGCGGTAAGAGGCGAATAGAAAGGGGATGGTCAAAATGCTGAAAGATATAATGGCTAAAATTTTGGAAAGAAGAAATTTAACAAACGGCGAAATGACTTACTGCATGGAATTAATCATGTCGGGACAGGTCAGTGAAATACAGATGGCTTCCTTCCTTACAGCGATGAAGATAAAAGGGGAAACTGTCGCCGAAGTTTTGTCTGCCGCGCAGGTTATGAGGGAAAAATGCGAAAAAGTGGACCTGGGAACGGATGAAACCCTTGATACATGCGGGACCGGCGGTGACGGCCACAATACGTTTAATTTCTCTACAGCCGCTGCAATTGTTGCCGCCGCTGCGGGGGTTAAAGTCGTAAAGCACGGAAACCGCTCCGCTACAAGCAAATGCGGAAGCGCCGATGTACTTGAAAAGCTCGGAGTAAATATCATGCAGGAACCTCCGGCTGTTAAGGAAAGCATTAATAAATGCGGTATAGGTTTTATGTTTGCGCCGCTGTACCATAAAAGCATGAAACATGTGGTGAACACAAGAAAGCAGCTCGGTTTCAGGACCATTTTCAATATTCTCGGACCTCTTGCAAACCCGGCATCCGCGACAAGACAGATAATGGGCGTCTATGACCCCGATCTGACATGGATAGCTGCATGCGTATTAAGACAGCTTGGGGTTAAAAGAGCGCTCGTGTTTCACGGCTTTGACGGTATGGATGAAATAAGCCTTACCGGCCCAACCCAGGTGAGGGAGGTTATTAACGGAAGAATTGAAAGCTATATTATAAAACCTGAGGATTTCGGGTTTGCGAAATGCTCCCTGTCGGATTTGAAAGGAGGCACGGCCGAAGACAACGCGAATATAATGAAAAGGCTGTTTGAAGGTGAAAAAGGACCGATGCGCGACGCGCTTCTCCTTAACAGCGGCGCCGCGCTGTATGCGGCAGGAGTAACAGACGATATCAAAGACGGAATCATTGAATCCGCGAAACTGATAGATACAGGGAAAGCCTATGAGACACTTAACAGGTTCATAAATGTTTCAAATTCGTTAATGTCCTGCCCGGGAGGTTTATCATGACTCACGATATCCTGAAGAGAATTGTAGATACCCGCGTTGAAAGACTCAAAATCGAAAAAAAACGGCGCAGTATTTTTGACATAATTGAATCGTGCAGGAATTCAAACCCGCCTTCATTTCTCGATGCTGTACGGAAAAACGGGCTCTCGGTAATAGCCGAGGTGAAGAGGGCTTCCCCGTCAGCCGGCGTAATCAGACACAGGTTTGATCCCATACAGACAGCGCTCGAATATGAAAAAGCGGCCGACGCGATTTCGGTTCTTACCGAACAGGATTATTTTTTGGGAAGCTCCGCTTACCTTGAAGAAATAAGCGGAGCGGTTTCCCTTCCTGTCCTGCGGAAGGATTTTATCATTGACGAATACCAGATATTCGAGGCTAAAGCTCTCGGCGCTTCGTGCGTGCTGCTGATTGTATCAATCCTGGAAAGAGAAACGCTGTCGGCGTTTATTAAACTCTCTCACGGGATAGGCCTGGAAGCGCTCGTTGAAATACATGATGAAAACGAGCTGGAAGATGCCGTTGTTTCAGGAGCCCGGATTATCGGAATAAACAACAGGGACCTACGCACCTTCAACGTTGATTTAGGAACAACGGTAAGGCTTTCGCAAGCGGTGCCGGATGAAATTGTTGTTATAAGCGAAAGCGGAATACGTACGGAAAAAGACATCCAGCTGCTGAAGGAAGCAAGGATAGACGGGATTCTTGTCGGAGAATGCGTTATGAGATCAGGCCGCCCGGAAGAAAAGATACTGGAGCTGAAAAGAGCATATGAACGGTAATCGGTTTCGAAACGGGAGCGTACAGGCTCCAAAGGTAAAAATCTGCGGAATTACTTCGGAAAGGGAAATAGAATTTATTAATGAACTTGAAATAAATTATGTTGGGTTCGTATTTGCAAAAAGCCGTAGGCAGGTTTCGGTTCATCACGCAGTAAAGCTTCGCAAAGCGCTGCGCGGGGATATAATGGCAGTAGGCGTTTTCACGGAAGCTGATCCGTCTGAAATAAATAAAGTAGCAGAAATATGCGGAATTGACATAATACAGCTTCACTGCTCCGGTGATACCGGGCAGGGACAGTTCAGCCTTCCTGTGTGGAAAGCCGTACGCGTAAAGGACAATAAAGAAGAATTGATAAAAGCGCTTGATGGGCCTTATGACGCGTTTGTTCTTGATACATATGTGAAGGATAAAACCGGCGGCACGGGAGTTGCTTTTAACTGGCATCTCGCGCGCGGGCTGTCCGAAGAAAGAAAAATCGTGCTTGCCGGCGGTTTGACCGCTGATAATGTCGCGGAAGCGATACGTATAGTACGGCCGCAGGTGGTCGATGTAAGCACTGGTGTGGAGGGAACCTGCGGAAAAGACGAAAAAAAAGTTAAAGCATTTCTGCATGCGGCAAGACATATTTAATTTACTCTTCCGCCTGCAGACCTTTGGTTTTCTTCAACCCTGTCGGATGCTAAAATTTTCTGAAAAGACCGATAACTTTTCCGAGTATCGAAACATCGTCTTTTACGATTATCGGATCATACGCGTCATTTTCGGGCTGAAGCACAATATGATCCTTTTGCCTGTAAAAAGTCTTAACGGTAGCCTCATCACCGATGAGCGCAACGACAATATCGCCGTTGCTGGCGGTGTTCTGCTGTTTTACGATGACAAAATCACCGTCAAGGATGCCGGCATTAATCATGCTGTCGCCCTTGATTTTAAGAATGAAGGAAGGAGCGTTTTCAAGGTACTGCACGGGAACGGGAAAAGTATCCTCAATGTTTTCCACCGCAAGAATGGGCCGTCCGGCCGTAACCTGCCCGAGAATAGGTACATTCTCGATTTCATGGTCGGCTATGAACCCTTCAAGTTTTTTTCTTTGTTCATCCATAACCTTTAACGCTCTGGTTTTTGCGGGTTCTTTTGAAATAAGACCTTCGGCTTCAAGGCTGGAAAGATAAGCGTGTACGGTGGATGTTGATTTGAAACCCACCGCCTTGCAGATTTCACGGACAGACGGAGGGTACCCTTTTTCCCGGACCTGCTTGTTTACGAAATCCAAAATTTTCTTTTGCTTTTCCAAACTTTTAGCTCTCATTTTTTTACCCCGCATTCTTTTGTTTAGGATTATTATACCATATTTTAAAAAAATGTCAAACAAATGTTCGAATAACTATTGACAGGTGAACATATGTTCGGTAAAATAAAAAATAACATATGTTCCGGGGTGATACAAATGAGAAAAAGGTATCGTTTAAAAAACAGAAAAAGGTTTGCCGCATTCCTGTTTTGCACAGCTTTGTTTCTTATATTTATCGGAACTGTTACATTATCAAACGCAGGCAACGCAAAAAACGAGTACCGTACTGTTACGGTAAACCACGGGGATACGCTCTGGGATATTGCCCGGGAATACAGGGGCAATATTGAAATACGGCAGTATATATATAGCATAAGAAAGATAAACAATCTGGACAGCGCCGCGATATATGCAGGACAGACATTGGTTCTTCCGTAAAGCTGCGGTTAAAGTTCTCCTTGCCTCAGTCTGAAAGCATGGGTTATAATGTAAGCAGCAATCTTTTTGGAGGGGATACCATGCTAATAGATCAGATTTCCGTATTTCTTGAGAATAAACAGGGAAGGCTTGCAGAAGTTACACGCGTCCTTGGCGAAAACAATATAGATATAAGCGCACTGTCGATTGCGGACACAACTGATTTCGGTGTATTAAGGCTAATTGTCAACTATCCCGACAAAGCAATAGAGATTTTGCAGCAGCATGGTTTTGCCGCCAGTAAAAACAGTGTTATTGCGATAGAAGTGGAAGACAAACCGGGCGGGCTTGCAAAAGCGCTTTCAGTACTGGATAAAAAGGGGATAAGCATCGAGTATATGTACGCTTTTGTCGGAACTTGCAGGAATGAAAACGCAATGGTTATTATCAGGGTGGAAAACCCTGAAAATGCTCTTGAAATCCTTAAGAACGAAGAATTTGTCATTAAATCGCCGGCCGATGTATACAGAAACTCGTAAGCCGAATAATACATATGTCATGATTTAATGCGCTTTGTTTTTCATTCATGTTTATTGTGGCTTAACCATATTTTTGGTAAGAATCATTATTATCCTGAAGGTGGTTATATGGAAAAGAAACTTTATCTTTCCGATACTAATAAAATTATAGCCGGAGTATGCGGGGGTATTGGTGAATATTTCGGTATAGATCCGACCGTTATCCGTCTGATTTGGGTTATCCTGTCCATTCCTTCATTAGTATTCGGAGGAGGCCTGGTTTACTTAATTGCAATGTTTGTTATACCGAAAAAATAACTGCTGTAATTTTTTACAAATCGCTTTACAAATCCAATTTTTTCTTGTATTATAATGCAATAGTATAATATTGGTAATTGGATGTTTGGGTCGCAGTGTATGGTTTTTTGGGATAAAAAAAAGAGATTCGGTATTTTTGGGTACAAAGATGATAATGACGGGTATGAAAAATTCGGAGTTCTGGCGGAGCAGCTTTTTCTTCCCATACTCGTGATAGATAACGGGTATGTCAGGTATGCAAATCACGCTTTTTATTCAATGGCGGGAATTCCGGCCCCGAAAAAGTACCCTGTCCCATTAAGGTCCCTGCTGTATTCCATTCCGTATGAGTCTTTGCGCGGAGTTTTGGCCCAGTATAACGAAAATAACAGGGACGTCGACAAAAATTACAGCATCCCGATTATGATACCTACAAAAGACGGCATGAAATGGATAGAGTTGTATTCCGCCAGGATTAACCATGATGATACGAGCGCCGTCTTTATTACTTTTCTGAATATAACCGAAAAGATTATTGCCGAGAAAGAGATAAGGTACCTTGCTTATCACGATAAGCTTACAGGTCTATACAACAGGGGTTTTTTTGAGGAAGAGGTTAACCGGATTGATGTTGAAAGAAGTCTTCCAATTTCAATTATTATATCGGATTTGAACGGGTTGAAGCTAACGAACGATGTTTTCGGTCATCTGCAGGGGGACAAGCTCCTTACGAAATTTGCAGAAATATTAAAACGTGTCTGCAGGAAAGAAGATGTTGTCGCGCGGTGGGGAGGAGATGAATTCGCCGTTCTGCTCCCGGGAACCGATAATGAAACCGCGGGGCGCATATGCGAAAGAATACGCAAAGAAAGCATTGCAGAAAAAAATGTTCCTATAGCGTTAAGCATTTCAATGGGTTATGCCACAAAATACAATACGAGCGAGAGTTTGATAGATGTGCTGAAAATGGCCGAGAACATGATGTATCGTGAAAAACTCTCCGAAAGCAGAAAAATACGGCAGGCAATTCTTAATTCATTGAAGGAATCTCTTTTCCAGCGTTCTATTGAAACGGAAAACCATTTAAAAAGGGTAACTACGTTATCGAAAGAATTTGCGGATTATATCGGTTTGAGCGAAAAAGATATTGAAGAGCTCACTCTTCTGGCATATCTGCATGATATTGGCAAAGTTGCGATACCGGACGATATACTGATGAAAGCGGGCAAACTTAACCATGATGAATGGCTTGAGGTCCGTACGCATTCCGAAAAAGGGTACAAAATAGCCGTGAATCATCAGGAACTGGCCCATATATCCGACGGAATACTGTGCCACCATGAACGCTGGGATGGGAAAGGATATCCGCAGGGTCTCAGGGAGAAGGATATACCGAGGATATCCCGCATACTTAACATTGTTGACGCTTATGATATTATGACTCATAATACCGTGTATAAAAACGCTATCTCGCATGAAGACGCTATTGATGAAATAATAAACTGTTCCGGCAAACAGTTTGATCCGTATTACGCGAGAGAGTTTGTCAAGTTTATGGAAAGGGCATAATACCAGTAAATACTGTTATGAGGCTGGAAGGATTAGTGGAAACTATTCCTTGCAGCCATTTTTTACATATGGACAATTTCACTGATAAACGGCTTCGGCACACACACCTGGGTCACAGGAAGCGGAGAGCCCGGAGCGGTTTGCTGGAATTTTGAAAAGAAATTGATTGATTTTGGGTTTCCCATACGCTATTATATTTTTAATAACCGGCGGCTTATGCTGTTTACGGGAGGATGAACGGAAAACAGCGGACCGGATAACGGTTGGTTTGGTAATGCGAAGATGCCGGTAATAGGCGGAGGTTTGTCATGGATATTATTCATGCTGCGCAGAATGCGAAAAAAGCGGCAATTGAACTTTCAACCGCGAGCACCGGGCAAAAAAACCGTGCGCTGCAGCTTATCGCGGAAAGCCTTGTCGCTAATAAAAACGAAATAATTGAAAAAAACGAAATCGACTTAAAAAGAAGCGAAAGCGAGAATTTACCCAAACCTCTATTGAAGCGGCTCAAATTTGATGAGAAAAAGCTGTCCGAAACCGTTGACGGGATAAACAGCCTTATCGGACTTCCGGACCCTGTCGGGAAAACACTGCTTGCGACCGAACTTGACAATGGGCTCGAGTTATATAAAATAAGCTGCCCAATCGGTGTAATCGGGGTAATTTTTGAATCACGCCCCGATGCCCTTGTGCAGATATCGACGCTCTGCCTTAAAAGCGGAAATGCCGTATTATTGAAAGGCGGCAGTGAAGCGGTCGAAACAAACAGGGTTTTAGCCCGGATAATAAAAGAAGCATCGGAAAAGGCCGGTATTCCTTCCGGATGGATACATCTGCTCGAAACGCGCGAGGATGTAAAAAATATGCTCGCGCTTGACAAATGGATTGACCTTATTATTCCGAGAGGCTCAAATGATTTTGTACGATATATAATGGATAATTCGAGGATACCGGTTTTAGGGCATTCCGACGGGATCTGCCACTGTTACGTGGATAAGGACGCCGATATAAACATGGCGCTTGACATTGTAATTGATTCGAAAACGCAGTATGTCGCCGTTTGCAACGCCGCGGAGACACTGCTTGTACACTCGGATATTGCGGAAGTCTTTCTGCCGGAACTGAAAAAGAGGACCGATCAAAAAAATGTCGTGCTGAAAGGGTGCGAAAAAACGCGCAAAATAATTGATGTGCAGGCTGCGAACGATGACGACTGGAAGACGGAGTACCTTGACTATATACTTTCTGTAAAAGTGGTCAGTTCTCTGGAAGAAGCGATTGACCATATCAATACTTTCGGTTCCGGGCATACCGACGCTGTTATAACGACCGACAGGACGGCGGCCGAAAAGTTTATGAACATGGTTGATTCGGCAAATGTGTTCTGGAACTGCTCAACGAGGTTCAGCGACGGGTTCAGGTACGGGTTTGGCGCGGAAGTAGGCATCAGCACAAGCAAAATACACGCCCGCGGACCGGTTGGTTTGGATGGGCTTCTGATATACAAATACAAGCTGATAGGCAATGGCCATATAGTATCGGACTACGCCGAAAAGAAAAAGGCATTTACACACAGGCCTTTAATCTGATGTCCTTACAGGCATAATTCGTGCAGTAACAGTGAATTATGTTTATCAAATGAATTTCGGTGGTAAGAAAATATCGACACTTTATGTGGAGGTATAGTGTGAAGAAAAAACGTTTTATTACTGCCGATATATTTTTTCCTTTATTCACTGTTCTTTTATTTTGTTTATATGCATATTTGCGCTTATTCTACGATTCGATGCTTGTGACGGCAGTCTCGGTTATCGCCGTTGCTTCCGTTTCCGGCTATTATTCAATCAGGGTCAGAAAAAAACGCGATCTTCTTTACACGCAGAAAGCCGATATAAAACGTTATTATGATAAACTGTCGGAGGAATACGTCAAGTTAAATAATTCCCATAATGGACTGAAATCGAAATACAAAGAACTTGAGGCAAACCAGGCCGAACTTGCAAAAAGCAAAGAAAGGCTGCAAAGCCTTTTTGACTATTCACACGAGGCATTATGGGAATACGATGCTGTCGAAGAAAAATGGCATCTTTCAAATCGTTTTCTTGAAATATGTAAATTTGATAGGGAACAGGCCGAGACCAAGGTAAACATAATATTTGAGGACTTCATACATCCCGATGACAAGTATTATGTGTTAAAGATGTTAAGCCAGGTAAAAAGCGGGAAAATGAAAAAATTCAGCATTGAATGCAGGATGCTGATAAATGGAGAATACCGCTGGGCGAGAATAAGGGGAATGGCGTTTTTTGACAAATCGGGCAATCTAACGAGGATAACAGGTTCTTTTACCGATATACAGACGGAAAAAGCAAAGGAAGAAAAAATGCTTGAACTTGCGTGTGTCGATCCTATAACCGACCTGCCGAACAGGATGTGGCTGTCCAATTACCTTGAATCCCTTGTGAAATCAAACAATCCGTTTATCTTGATGTATCTGGATCTGGATAACTTTAAGGCAATAAATGATACATTCGGAAATGTTTACGGCGACGTTATACTGAAAAAGATGGGATTGCGCCTTAAAAACTGCGCGGGAAAAGATTCGGCGGTATGCAAGGTAAGCGGCGATGAATTTGCGATACTTCTTACCGATAAAGACAAGGTTGACAGTTTTGATTTGTTCATTGACAAGTTAAGGGAAAAGATCAGCGAGCCGATCAGGGTTGACGAAAATGAATTCCACTTCACGTTCAGTATCGGAATTGCCTTTTTCCCTGAAGATGGACAAACTGCCGACGATTTGATGAAAAACGCCGACACGGCAATGCTTAAGGCAAAATCAACGGGCAAGAATTTACTGAGGCGCTTTGAAAAACGAATGAATGACGAGCTGTATGAAAAGCTTCTTCTTGAAAGGGATATCAGGAAGGCGCTCGAAAACGGCGAGTTCCATATATTCTATCAGCCCCAGGTATGCCTGGAGGATCATACGATAACGGGTCTTGAGGCTCTTATAAGGTGGTTCCACCCGGAAAGAGGCTATATAGAGCCGATTGAATTTATCCCTCTCGCCGAGGAAGTCGGGCTTATAAACCGCATCGGCGAATGGATTTTTACAAAAGCGTGCAAATTCTCGGCTAAAATCAATAAAAACAGGACGGACCCGATACCCGTATCGGTGAATGTTTCCCCGGTCCAGCTTTTGCAGCATGATTTCCTGTACAGGTTTATAAATATTATAGAAAAAACGGGCGTAAATCCGGGATGGATGGTTATTGAAATAACGGAATCGGCGTTGATGGAATCGCACAAGGAAAACGCGCTTAAGCTTAGGGAATTAAAGAAAATAGGGATAAAAATCGCGCTTGACGATTTCGGTACAGGGTATTCATCAATGCAGCACCTGCAGGGTCTGCCCGTTGATATTATGAAAATCGACCGTTCTTTCATAAGGAATGTTTCGAAACCGGGAAACGGCGGGAAACTGACCGAAGCAATGATAATCCTCGCACACAGGCTTGGTATGAGCGTTGTGGCGGAAGGCGTCGAAGAAATGGAACAGTACCAGATATTAAGGAAATACGGGTGTGATGTTGCGCAGGGATACCTGTTATACGAACCTGTGCCTGAAAACAAGGTCATAAAAATAATTAACAAGAGCAGTAATATTATTCCGGAGCATATGTATCAAAACGCGTAACGGGGCAAAAAAATTCATCCGGAACATAAACACGATACTATCCCGTTTATCGGATTAAGGCCGCGCAGTGATATCTTCTGACGCGGTCTTTGATTTTGAATAAAGATATGTAATTCCGGCTATCGCTAACAAAACCGAAAAAATAAGAATTGCAAATGTTGTTGTGTTATCTATGTATTCGCCGTATTCGGACATGAATATTCCCGACAGGTTCATACCTATATGTAGCGCTGCCGGAAGCAGCAGGGACCGCGACCAGACAAAGGACAGCGCCAGAAGTATCCCGATAAAAAACGCGTATGTACCCTGGATTACATTTAGATGCGAAATGCCGAATAACGCTGCCTGGATAATAACGGCATAAACGAGCGGAATGTTTTTCCTGAGCTGATGGAAGATCAGCCCTCTGAATAACACTTCTTCAAGGATGGGACCGACTATTCCTATCGCGATTATCTGCAGGATGATATTCTGGTTCTCCGTGAGAGGCTCCAGCGCCTTGGCGTACCTGTCGAACAGTTCGGGAGCTATACCGGCTCTCTGGATTATATCCATTATGTAAATAATCGGCATTTGCAGCGAACAGCCGATAACAAAAGCTGCTGATATCGAAGCAAACGACGCTTTATTTACCGAAAGCCTTTTTATAAAAGGCCGGTTGAATATGACATGCGCAAGCCAGATGATTCCAAAGGTAAGGAATGCGGAAAGGATAAACGAAGGAAGCAGTATGTCATGGGCAATTGCTGTAATATCCGCTTCTGACAGGGAATAGGGGGTTCCGGTCATCAGTGACCGGCTTATCCTAAAAACCATGACGGCAAACAATAACAATATTGCTGCCGCAATTTGCATGGCTATATTGAGGAATGTAATCGAAACACAATAAAAAAAAACGCGGAAAAATTTTGAAATTAACGATTTTTTCATTTCACACCCGTTTATAAACGCATATAACTTTCTCTGTTTTAAGTATATCATAATTTGAAAAACAATAACAACAATAAAAACCGCGCATCACTGAAATCACCCAAGCCACCCGCTGGGTTTCTGCATTATCCCCGCGGGGCCTGGCTTGGATGTTTCGTTTCCTCGGGCGACAAAGCACATATCAACAGCACGCTCCCGTTCCTGTACTGTTTTCACACAGTGGTCTCCATATCCCGGGCCGCTCATTAACCCGCCCCACGGTTACTTGTACGCAGCAGGGCACTGGAGCATGTCGCCCGTCGTCACCGAAAGCACCCGAGCCACCCGCTAGGTTTCGGGCATAATTCCGTGAGCCATGGTTCGGATATTTCGCTTCCCGGACCGGGACCTGCGTAAACATTGGTTCAGATGGCAGTAAGCCCGGAAATCGACAGGGTGATATTTTTTTTTGACAAATATTATATGCTCCGTCAAGTATAATACTATCATATCTTTTATTTTTGGGGGTTCTGTTTTTCGGATGCGGTATGAAGGCAATGAAATTTGAAAGCTGTGTTTTTCGTTATTTTTAAAGGCATAAACGGAGGAAGATATGCATATAGGTTGATAGTGGAGAAGCTATGCTTTTTTTCGTGCCCGTCCCGCCCGCTGATATGGAGTGATACTATGTACGTATATATAGATTTATTATCCCTTGAAAACATACTTGTAAATTACGGCATACTGTCGGTTACCGAGAAGCTGTCGGGCATGGCGTCTGCTGCATGGCGCAAACTTATTTCCGCGGCTATCGGAACCGTTTATCTTGTTATCATGCTGTCCTGTCCCTCAATCCGAAGCCTGTACACTATCGGAGGCAAGATTGTTCTTTCGGTTCTGATGGTGGTCGCGGCGTTCCCGTTAAGAAAAGTAAAAAATCTTTTTAAAGTGCTGCTCTCGTTCTACATCACTTCGTTTATATTTGCCGGAGCCGGATATGCGCTTATGAGCCTGACCGGCCAGGTGATATATCATAAAAACGGGGTATTTTACAACGGGTTCAGAAGCGATGCACTGCTGCTTATACTTACGATATGCTTCGGATTTCTGCTTGTGCGTGCGTTTACCGATTTGTTCAGGAAGAGAATAGAAAGAGAATCTTACATTGTAAATACATGCATTATCATTGACGGCAAATCGGTGTCGATGCCCGCGCTTATAGATACGGGGAATAATCTTTTGGATCCGGTTACAAGGTGCCCTGTAATGGTGGCCGAACTTGACGGGCTGAAAGAGATTCTGCCCCCTAAAATGATTGAATGGGTAAAAAACTGGTCGCAGACCGATAAGGCGGAAATCAGTCTTGAAAATGACCTGGAATGGATGAGGAGGATAAGGCTGATACCGTTTAATTCAATCGGGAACACGAGCGGTGTTTTGCCGGGATTCAAACCCGACAGGATTTCGGTAGAAAAGGAGGAATACTGTTTTGAAAATACCGAGGTAGTCGTATGTGTATGCAAAAACAGGCTTTCGTCAGGTAACCGTTACCGCGCGATAATAAGCCCGGAAATGGTCTCGGCATGAGTTCTTTTGTCTTGTTTCATTATTAACTGTAAACCGGGGAAGGGATAATAAATGTATATGCGCTTGAAAAAGATAATATTTAATATACGGTTGTGGATTCGGAACATATTCGGATTGGGCTGCGGCGATATCCATTATGTAGGCGGGAGCGAAGCGCTGCCCCCGCCGCTGACAGTTGAAGAGGAAACGGCGCTGCTCGACAAGCTGTCAAGGCATGATTACGCGGTAAAGAAAACGCTTATTGAACGGAACCTGAGACTCGTCGTATATATTGCCCGGAAGTTTGAAAATACGGGGATGGATATCGAAGACCTGACTTCTATAGGAACAATCGGCCTGATTAAAGCAATTAACACGTATAACCCGTCAAGGAACATCAAGCTTGCGACTTACGCGTCGAGATGCATTGAAAACGAAATCCTAATGTTCCTGAGAAAAAACAGCAGGCTCCGTTCGGAAGTGTCGATAGACGAACCGCTCAATGTTGACTGGGACGGCAATGAACTTCTTCTTTCCGATATCTTGGGGACAGAAGGGGATTTGATACAAAAAAACCTCGATGATGAAATCGACAGGGAACTTCTCGGCGCGGCGATGATGAAGTTAAGCCGCAGGGAAAAAAGAATAATGGAAATGCGTTTCGGCCTTAATAACCAGAGTGAAAAAACCCAGAAGGAAGTAGCCGACATGCTCGGTATATCCCAGTCTTACATTTCAAGGCTCGAAAAAAGGATTCTCGGCCGCCTTAAAAAGGAAATAACCCGTATGCTTTAGCATGAAAAAAACAAAAGAAAAATTGCCCTCAGTTTTTATTTCCTGAAAAGAATGGAATAAAAATTTTTTATGCCCTGTGTTGCTTTTAAGCTCTCATTCAGCCTGTTTGTCAAGGGGTTGTGAAGATATTTTCAGGCATCGGAAACAGTATATTTGGCACCTCCAAGGAAAAAATGATAGTAGGGTTAAACAAAAAAAAGATAAAAAACCCGCTGAACCAGGAGGTGTCAGTTTTGGTCAACAAGGTTGAGATTTGCGGAGTAAACACATCAAAACTTCCTATCCTGACAAATACGCAGAAAGATGAATTGTTCAAGAGAATAAAAAACGGGGATAAATCAGCGAGGGAAGAATTTATAAGGGGAAACCTCCGGCTCGTATTAAGCGTTATACAAAGGTTCAACAACAGGGGAGAGCATGTCGACGACCTGTTCCAGGTAGGCTGCATAGGCTTAATCAAGGCGATAGACAACTTTGATCTGTCGCAGAACGTCAAGTTTTCGACATATGCGGTCCCGATGATTATAGGTGAAATAAGAAGGTATTTAAGGGACAACAATTCAATCCGCGTGAGCCGGTCGCTTAAGGATACCGCGTATAAAGCGCTTCAGGCAAAAGAAAAACTGACGAACAAGCTGTCCCGCGACCCTTCCGTGTCCGAAATCGCGGAAGAGATGAACATTCCGAGGGAAGATGTTATTTTGGCGCTTGATGCGATACAGGATCCGATCTCTTTGTTCGAGTCGGTTTATCATGACGGCGGCGACGCTATTTATGTGATGGACCAGGTCAGCGACGAAAAGAATAACGATGAAAGCTGGCTTGAAAATATTTCTATAAATGAAGCGATATCACGTTTATCGGAAAGGGAAAGAATGATTATAGATCTGAGGTTCTTCCGCGGGAGGACTCAAATGGAGGTGGCCGAAGAAATAGGCATATCGCAGGCGCAGGTATCGAGACTCGAAAAAGCCGCATTAAAGCATATGCGCAAGTATGTTTGAATGATATTTTAATTTCATTACTTGCCCGTATCCGGAATAGACTGTATTGAAACAATCTTTTTGGGGGAAATATGCTTCAGCGCGATATGAAAAATCAGGATCGGATCGGCATACAGCTGCCGAATTCGAATGTGGCGCGTATTGCGGAGTTAAGGCAGAAAGAAGTGATTAATATTTCGGACGGGAGAAGGCTTGGTTTTGTAAAGGATGCGGAATTCAGCCTTGAAACGGGCAGGATACTGTCGATTGTGCTGCCCGGCCCGTATTCCTTTTTTCGTTTATTCGGCAGGGAGACCGAACTGGTAATACCATGGAAAGATGTGCGGAAAATCGGCGAAGAGATAATTCTCGTCGACATACGCGATGTTTAATAAAACAGGCTCTTTAATAATTGTTTGCTTTAAGAATGAATTAAAATTATCCGATATCTATTATAAGAAAAATGCAGATCCGATCTGTATCCGGCTTTCTTCCGATTTATAGCGGCCGAATACACAAAAGAGGAGGGGAAAACATGAAATGTCCGTATTGCTCGCACCTGGAGGATAGGGTTATTGATTCGCGTCCGACGGATGATGGTGCAACCATCAGGAGAAGACGTGAATGCCTTGGATGCCAGAAAAGGTATACAACCTACGAAAAAGTTGAATATATGCCTCTTATGGTAATTAAGAAGGACAAGTCCCGCCAGCCTTACAGCAGGGAAAAGCTTATGAACGGAATACTGCGTGCATGCGAGAAGCGCCCCGTTTCGATTGATCGGATAAACAGCATGATCGACAATATCGAGGCCCAGTTGTACAGCACGCTTGAACGCGAAGTAACAAGCACCGTTATAGGCGAGAAGGTTATGGAGGAACTTCGCAAACTCGATGAAGTTGCGTATGTCCGTTTTGCTTCCGTCTACCGTCAGTTTAAGGATATAAACACTTTCATGGACGAACTGCAGAAAATAATTAAAGAAAACAAGCCTGACAAAGGATAATCATACATAAGGATGATGAAGGATGGCAAGTTTTGACATTACCCGGTTAAAGCGCATTGTAAAAAATACAATCAACATGATCGATAAAAGCCGGGAAGCCATATATGACATTGCGGAAGGCGCCCGACGCGAATGCAGCAGGCTCGAAGGAGAACTGCAGCAGCTTAAGGTTGAAGTCGAAAGAATTATCATCCGCGGGGAAGAACTTGAACAGCAATTGAAACAAAGCCGGATGAGGCTTGCGCTGATAAGCAAGAATTTCGACAAATACACGCAGGATGACATACGGCAGGCATATGAGAGCGCCGACAAAATACGGATAGAGCTTGCCGTGAACAGGGAGCGCGAGAAATTCGCGATAGTCAGACGGAACGATCTCGAAAGGCGTCTCAAAGAAGCGTACGGGACCGTAGAGAAGGCCGAGCAGCTGGTTAACCAGGTCGGAATGGTAATGGATTATTTGTCCGGTGATTTGAGCAATCTCGATATTCATCTTGAGGATACGGAAAAAAGAAAGTATCTCGCAATCAGGATAATTAAGGCGCAGGAAGAAGAGAGGAACCGCGTTGCACGGGAAATCCATGACGGGCCGGCCCAGATGATGTCGAACGTTGTGCTGAAAGCTGAAATATGTGAAAAACTCATTGACGTTGACATTGAAAAGGCGCGTGCCGAGCTTAAAAACCTGAAGAATGCGGTTAGGGACTCGCTCAAGGATGTCCGCAGGATAATATATGATTTAAAGCCGATGTCGCTCGAAGACCTGGGGCTTATACCCACTTTACAGAAATATATAGAAAAATTCTCTTTGGAATCGGGCATCGATGTGAAGTTTCAATGTCTCGGCACGGACAGCGCGAACTATGACAAGAACATCAACCTTACGATATTCAGGGTGGTACAGGAATCACTTAATAATATACGGAAACATTCGAATGCGAAAACAGCGGATGTCAAAGTGGAATTCACCCCGGCAAATATAGCCGTTAGAATATCGGACAAGGGTAAAGGGTTTGATACTAATCTGCTGAAAGTCGAGAAGGATGCCGACAGCGGCGGATTCGGCATATTCAGCATGAAGGAGCGGATTGAACTTCTGAACGGGACATTGGACCTACATTCGAAAATAGGAAAAGGAACGGTTATTAAAGTACTCCTGCCGCTTTCGGAAGGATAAAGGAGGGTAACGAAATGGAACGTATTCGTGTAATGCTTGCCGAGGATCACTCAATGGTAAGGCAGGGTTTGAAACAGCTTATCGAGCTTGAAAATGATATTAAGGTAGTGGTCGAGGCCGCCGACGGAATACAGGCGGTAGATTACTACAACATAGAAAGGCCCGATGTCGTGCTGATGGATATCAACATGCCGAAACAAAACGGACTTCAGGCTTTGGAGATGATCAGGCAGATAAATCCGAACGCGAGGGTTATCATGCTTACGATACACCAGGACCGCGAATACCTTTTTCAGGCTCTTAAGCACGGCGCAAGCGGTTATGTATTAAAAGACGCGGACGCTTCCGTATTAGTCGAGGCAATACGCAAGGTACACCAGGGCGAGGCGTATATCCAGCCGACTATGGCAAAGGAACTGATTACCGAATTCAAACGCTATACGTCGGATTCCGTGTCAAGTCAAAAAAACGGCAGCGCATTAAGCGACAGGGAACTGGAGGTATTAAGGTTAATAGCGAAAGGCATGCTTAACAAGGAGATTGCGAAAACTCTTTATATCAGTGAAAAAACGGTAAAGAACCATATATCTAACATATTCAGAAAGCTTAAAGTTTCTGACAGGACACAGGCCGCCGTGTACGCTATTAAGAACAACCTTGTCGAATAATATTCATCCTCTTTCATTTGAATACCTAATACGGTTCAGGATATTGAATAATTCCCCTTTACGGGGAATTGCTTTTATTGTAAAATAGTATAAATTTATCTCTTTCGGGTTTATATAGAGGAGGGAGTTTATGAAGCTGGAGATAATGGATACAACGTTAAGGGATGGTGAGCAAACTCCCGGTGTCTCGTTTACGAGCACTGAGAAATTCAATATAGTAAGAATGCTTCTTGAAGAAGTAAAGGTGGATAGAGTTGAAATCGCATCGGCAAGGGTTTCGAAAGGGGAAATGGAAGCCGTAAAGACGGTATCGAATTGGTGCGCGTCTAAAGGGTACCTCGATCGCCTCGAAGTGCTCGGGTTTGTCGATGGGGAACTTTCGGTCAGATGGATTGAGGAAGCCGGCGCAAGAGTATTGAACTTATTGTGCAAGGGCTCCCTGAAACATGTCACGCAGCAGTTGAAGAAGACGCCCGAGGAGCATATACGCGATGTAAGGGATGTAATACGTTTTGCGCGCAGCAGGGGAATCGCGGTAAACTTATATCTCGAAGACTGGTCGAACGGCATCAGGACATCCGGCGAATATGTCTTCACCCTTATTGATTCGCTGAAGGACGAAGAGATTGACAGGATAATGCTTCCCGATACATTGGGCATTTTGGAACCCGAGCAGACTTATAAGTATGTGAAAATGATGATTGAAAGATATCCCGATAAACGTTTTGATTTCCACGCGCACAACGATTATGACCTTGCGGTTGCCAACACGTTTATGGCCGTCAAAGCGGGAGTGCACGGCGTGCATACCACCGTTAACGGTTTGGGCGAAAGAACCGGGAATGCTCCTCTTTCAAGCGTAATTGGCGTAATTAATGATTTTTGCAAGGATAAAACCCTTTCTGTTGATGAAACGAAACTGACGAAGATAAGCAAGATTGTTGAAGCGTTTTCAGGCATCCGCATTCCGACGAATAAGCCGATAATAGGCGAAAACGTGTTTACGCAGACAAGCGGTATCCATGCGGACGGGGACAATAAGGGCAACCTGTACTGCAACGATCTTATCCCCGAGCGTTTCGGGCGCACGCGGAAATACGCCCTCGGCAAGACATCGGGCAAGGCGAGCATAATGAAAAACCTCGAAGAGCTCGGCATTGAGCTTGACAAGGATTCGATAAAAAAAGTCACCGAAAGGATTGTAGAACTGGGGGACAAAAAGGAATACATAACGACCGACGATCTTCCTTACATCATTTCTGATGTGCTCCATACGAAAACCTCCGAGGAAAAAATAAAACTTTTGAATTATTACATTTGCCATGCGCAGAACCTGAAACCGGTTTCCACCGTGAGCCTCGAAATTGACGGGCAGGTTTACGAAGAAACTTCAAACGGGGACGGACAGTACGACGCGTTCATGAAAGCCATTACGAAGATATACAATAAAATTGGAAAACCAATGCCGCATCTGACCGATTATATCGTGACGATACCTCCCGGCGGCCAGACGAACGCGCTCGTTGAGACAACGATTACATGGTCTTACGACAACAAGGAACACAAAACAAAAGGACTCGATTCCGATCAGACCGCGTCGGCGATAAAGGCCACAATGAAAATGCTGAACATTATTGAAGATCAGATCCTGCTGTAACACATTAAGAAAGGCTTTCGGATAAAATACCCGAAAGCCTTTTTACCTGGTGGGTGATAATGGACTCGAACCATCGACCCCCACGATGTCAACGTGGTACTCTAACCAGCTGAGCTAATCACCCGTATCGGCATATTCTATTCTAATGTGTTTTGCATGTGCTGTCAAGACAAATGAGAATTTGAAAATTTTTTCTTTCCTCCCCTTACAAAGTAAAGAATAAATGTAAGAAGCGGAATAACGGCTCCGATGATAAAAGCAAACGGCGCCCACACAAACGTAATCCAGTTCTCCTGGTAAAACACATCCGGGAAGACGATGCCGGACATAACAAAGTCAACGAGGGCAAAAGGGAGGATGAGTTTATTATGATCTTTGAGCCTGAATAATTGGGCGATTCCTTTTACCGCGGAGTAAAAGAGCATCGTATTTATAATGAACTGCGTGAGTATCCACGAAAAGAAGATAATAAATTCAATCCTCGTAAAAATCGTACCCAACTCAATTTCTTTCGCAAGACGGAAAGCGGGATACCGGGTATTTGCTGTTATCGGCCAACCCAACACGAGGATTGACAGGATAATCGAAAAAAACGAAATAATACCCGAAAAAAGGAAGCCTATCAGTATGCCTTTTCCGGCGGCCTTCGGGTCGTCGACTTCGGTGGGATAGACCATCATAACCGTATATATGGGGCAGACTATAAAAGTAGACAGAAAAAAGGCGCTTTCAAAAACCGGAGATAAGCCGTTTTCAAGAACAGGCTGCAGATTTTCAATTTTGGAATTCGGCATGATGAGGAGAGCCGCAATAAGGAACAACGAAGCGGAAATAACGGTGTAAATCTCAGAAGCCCGCGAAAATGCATGAAGGCCGTACCGTATAGCGACGGTAACTGCTGCGATAAATACAAGGTTAATAACATAGGCGGGGGTTTCGGGCATCGACTGTGATGTCATGAAATTTCCCACATACCACGGAATATGATAAGAAAGCATTATCCATAAATATACCGACAATCCCGACACAACGTAACCAATCGGACGTCCCCAGACGGTTTGAAGACACTCTATGTAATTTTTATCCGGAAAGCGGCGTCCGAGGAATACGAGAGCCCAAATAACCGGAAAACCCAAAACTACTGTTGCGACAGCTCCAAGCCATGCATCCTGCTTTGCGATGCTTGCCATTAACGCCGCAACTACTAGTACGGATCCTCCGAGCGATACGCCGAAAGTGAGAAAACACATTTGTCGGTCTGTTACCTTTGTTTTTTCCATATTGTCACCTACTCCAGCAAGATTTGTATAACACCCTTAAGGGGCAAAAAAATCCATTGCATAAGATCTGACGGGTTCGGAACGGTCTTTCCCGAAAATTTCATAAACCCGAAAAAGGTTCCTGCCGCAAGAAGAACAATATATACGGCAAGCTCGCGGTACTGCTTCTGCTTAATCATTGATGGAATTTCAAAACAACACAGGACTGTGCCGTAAGCAAAAGTCATTATCAATAAAACCCAATCTGCCATTACTTCTCCTTCCTGAACATTGGTTTAATGATTTGTCCGGGTAGTTTCAGTTCGACCGCAATTTCAAAATCAACGGGAAGGCTTGAAAACTCATGGCGCCAGTTTGATTTAAGCTTCTTCCATAAATCGGGGTACTTGCGGTGGATGACTTCTCCAAAGCCGAATATATCGCAGCGAAAATCATGCTGGGCTTTTTTAACGGTGTTCTGACATATTCCTTTTATTTTACTTTCGAGAAGTTGTTCGGCTATTATTTTGTTTTCCATCTTTGATATATCCAAATCACCTTCCATGGCCGCGATAATGGCTTCAATGCTGATTTTTACATTAATTGACGGTTTTTCATCCTTTAAAGCAGCCGATATCTTTGAATGCAGCCGGATTAATTCAAAGGTTATCTGGTCCGTTTCGTTGTAATACACATATTCCGGGCTGTTTTTTGCGTTTCCAAGTATATAATTGAATCCTAGGGTTTCTTCTTCGGATAGCCATCCGATCAGTTTGTCGTCGCAAAAAACCCCGAGACCGTTGTAAAAAAGACGCTTTCCGCCGCTTAAGGTCGTCATTGCGGAGTCCGAATCAGCTGTTCCGGATGATATGTCGATGCCCGGCAGTACCGGTTCATAGCCTTCGGCGAGGATTATTTGCGCCAGCTCGACAATATTGACCTCTTTCGTAAGCCCGTTGCGCTCCTGCGCCAGCTTCAGGGATTCAAACATATTAAGTCCGGGTGTGAATTCCAGCGGTGTAAGAATTTCAAGAACTTCCCTTGCGGTTTTATTCCTTGCTACTGCAAAGTAAAAGTCGGTACGGAATTCATAATTCCGCATGAAGAAGTCGATAGCGTCCTTTATGCCGTTTCTGGCCATATCTTCTCCCAGTATGATCATTCTAAGGTGGGCATTGTATATCCTTCTTGGCGTTTCGAGAGCTATTTTCCGTGTCGCCGAAAAAAGATTGTCTCCATACTGCGTGAAAAGATAGACCGGTGTACCGACAGTTTCGACATTTCCTGTTATCGCTCTAGGATTTAGTACCTGGTGGTATACGGCATACCCGCTTTCCGTCAGGTCTATGCCCGCAGCGATACTTATGCCGAGGGTATCAATTTCATGGCTGCTCCAGCACGCGGAGCAGAGAACCGATATCAGGCAGAAAAAAAACATAAGTTTTATTTTATTAACCATTTCAACCTCCTTTTTTCATGCTTGTTTGCGCTGTTTTTCGCTTATCCTCCCCACGAATGCCAAAAGGCCGGTACTTTAATGACCACAGCGGAAACCGCAGCAGCGAGTCTTTGTTTTCGTTTTTAATCCACGGCGCGAGAGGCATAAGGTACGGTATCCCGATGGATTTAAGCTTGCAAAGGTGCAAAGTCAGTATGATAAGTCCCATAAATACGCCGTAAAGACCGAGAACTCCGGCAAGGACCATGAATATAAACCGGATTATCCTGACGGCGTTGGACATTTCATAATTAGGTACCGTAAAACTGTAGATTGCGGTCATCGATACAATGATGACCATTACTGCGGATATAATGCCTGCTTCCACAGCAGCCTGACCGAGTACGAGGGCGCCGACTATCGAGATTGCGGACCCGATGGCACGCGGCATGCGGACACCGGCTTCACGAAGCACCTCAAATGTAGTTTCCATCAAAAAAGCTTCGATTAGAGTGGGAAACGGCACGCCTTCGCGCTGCGCAGCAATACTAATCAGTAAAGGTGTCGGGATAATCTCCTGGTGGAAGGTTGTGATAGCGATATAAGCCGACGGTGTCAGGAGGGTAAGGAAAAGGGCAATAAACCGCAAAAGCCGTACCATTGACGAAACGATAAAGTTATGATAAAAATCTTCGCTTGAATGGAGAAACTCCACAAAAACGGCCGGAGCAGTCAGGGCGTAAGGAGAGCCGTCGACAAATATCGCAACTTTTCCTTCCAGCAGGGCGGCGGTAACAGTGTCCGGTTTTTCGGTGCTTAAAAACTCGGGGAAAATGGAATACTTGTCATCTTTTATCAATTCTTCAATATATGAACCTTCAAGAATGGAGGCGGTTTCAATTTCTTTGATCCTCCTGCGTATTTCCCGGACAATTGTGTCTTTTGCAATATTTTCGATATACATCAGGCTGACGGCAGTCCGCGTAAGATTTCCAACCGTCAGGTTTTCGAGCTTAACATGATGGCTTCTTATCCTTTTCCTCACAAGCAGAATATTTGTATTTATCCGTTCGCTGAAGCCTTCTTTCGGGCCGCGGATAACCGTTTGCGAAGACGGCTCCTCAATGGCCCTGGAATCTTTGTTTTCGGTGGGTATAGAAAGGTATTCGGTGTTTCCATCCGCCAAAAAAACCGTATTCCCGGATAACAACTCGGCATACAGATCGATGAATTTTACTCCGGTTTTCAAATCGCGGATGCTGGAAAATTGCCGGCGCATTAATATAAAAAGATTATCCGTTTCCTGTTCCGGGCTTCTTTTTAATTTCATTAATTCTTCTGATAAATGGTTGACAGTATCCTTATCAACGAGCGTATCAATGTAAATACAGGCGTAAGATAAAGATGGATTGGCGGTCCACTCGAAACAGTTCACCACCAAATCATCACTTTGCCCAAAGTCCGTTTTAATCCGTGTCAGGTTATCCTGCAGTTGTTTATATAAAACCTGGTCGGGAGAGGAATGGGTATACCCGCTCCGCCTGATCCTTCTCCTTGATATTCTCATAGGCATCCCCCGGTTTTTTTAACTATTTTATCCACTTAAGCGCAAAATCATCCGTCTGTATGCAATTTAACCGGATTTTTATAACTAACGTTTGCTTATCAAAAATGATTCTCTGCAATTGGTTTGAAAGTGAACAGCCGTACGAAATTTTTGCATAACAGGCGCGTCTGTTGCCAAAACTATGCAGGTAAACTAATATTTTAGTTTTATCCGGAGGTTTCAGCTTGGAAAATAATGTATTGAAATGGCTCAAAAATATATTTCTGTTCAGTCCGAAGGAACCCAAATACCGGTTTGTGCTTGACGACGCCAATAACCAGGACGATAACGGAGGCACGGATACGTCACGTCAGGCAAAAAAGGACACAGAAGCGAAAAACGGAACCCAGCCTAAAGATGAAGATAAAGTATCAGGCAGGAAAGCAAAAAACGGGAAAAGAACCGTTGTTGACGGAGTTAAGCAGCCTATTCCGATAAACGAAATGAACGAAAAAAAAAGGGAAAAAAAGGATAGCAGTGCCAACGCTTTGTTTATCGATACGTCGATAAACGTGAACCTTGAATATATAAAACAGAGGTACAGCGCAGATATAAACGGCGATTTTGTAATACGCGAGTTTAAAGTTATTGTGATGAACAAGGATTATTCGGTTTTTATCTGCTTCTTTGACGGGCTGGTAGACACGATTGTTGTAAACATGTCCATTATCCAGCCGCTTATGACTCTTTCCACACTGCCCGTAAATACCAAAGATCAGACCGTTCGCGATGTGGTATACAATCACCTGATACCGCAGAGCCAGATAAAAATATGCAGGACATATCAGGAAGTTGTCGATGAAGTTAATTTCGGCGGCCTCGGAATTTTTATCGACGGCCTTGACGTCGCTTTTGCATGCGATGTAAAAGGATGGGAGCACAGGAACGTTGAACAACCGACGTCCGAGCTCAATATCAGGGGACCGAAAGAATCGTTCAATGAAATAAACCGGAAGAACAGCGCGCTTATCAGGAAAATAATAAAGGATGAAAACCTTATTGTGGAAGACATACTTGTCGGTGAAAGAAGCAAAACGCCCTGCAGCATGGTGTATATAAAAAATTTAGCGAACGATTCGCTTGTCCGTGAAGTGAGGCGGCGCATAAAAAGCATAAAAATAGCCTATTTACGGGACGCGGGAGAGCTTGAGCAGTTTCTTGAAGACAGCCCGTATCTTCCCGCGCCGCAGATGCTGCTTACGGAGCGGCCGGACAGGGTCGCTTCGTATCTAAGCGAAGGCAGGGTCGGAATAATCGTGCACGGCAGTCCGTTTGCAATAGTCGTGCCCGTAACGTTTTTTAACCTTATACATTCACCCGAGGATTATTATCTGCGCTATCCTTATGCGACTTTTTTGAGGCTTATACGAATCCTCGGCATCCTATTCACGCTTTTGCTTCCTTCGTTCTATCTCGCCGTTACGAATTACCACCATGAAATGCTCCCGACGGACCTTTTGCTTGCTATCGCATCCGCAAGGGAGAAAGTCCCGTTTCCGACCGTTATAAGTATTTTTATTATGGAAATAGCTTTTGAGCTTATACGTGAAGCCGGGATAAGAATTCCCGGGCCTATCGGGCCTACGCTCAGCATTGTCGGCGCTCTTATCCTCGGTCAGGCGGCTGTTGCGGCAAATCTCGTAAGCCCTATCCTGATAATCGTTGTCGCGCTTACGGCAATAGGCTCGTTTGCGATACCCGATTTCTCGCTTGGGTATTCGTTCCGTGCGTTAAGGTTCATTTATATTATTCTGGCAAGTTTCGCAGGTCTATTGGGAATATCTCTCGGAATATTTATACATCTGCTCGTGCTTGTTCATGCAAAATCGTTCGGCGTCCCGTTTATGGTGCCTTTCGCCCCGAAAACCTCGAGAACAAGGACAAACGCTATTTTAAAAACGCCTTTGTGGAAGGAAGAGGATCGCCCGGATTTTATCAATCCGAAGGATATTAAGCAGCAGGCGCATATAAGCAGGGGATGGCTAAAGCGCAGGGGAGGAGCAAATGCAGATGAAACAGAAGATAAAGATAGGTAATTTCGAGGCGCTTTGCCTTTTGATAAACATGTTCTGCTCGAAACTGATACTTGATTTTCCGAGATATGTATCCGAGGACGGCGGCACTGCATCATGGTTATTGGTGCTGCTTATAAGCATCGTGGTATTTGTTGTTTTTACTTTTTTGGCAAGAATATATAAGAAATTTTCAGACAAGGATATCCTCGATGTAGCCAAACTGGCATTTGGAGAACCGGGAAAAATCATCGCGGGGCTGTTGTTCATGCTGCAGTTTCTTTACCTTGATACCATCGTAGTGAGGGAGTTTGCTGAAGACATCAAAGTAATAAGCCTTACTACGACACCGATTAGCATCATAATTTCACTGTTCTGTATCGGAATGCTTACCGGCGCGTTTCTTGGAATTGAAACTCTCTGCAGGATAAACGCACTGGCGGTTCCCGTGCTTTCTGCGGCGTTTATTTTTATCCTTCTTCTTTCGATACCAAGGTTCGATTCAAGCAAAATTGCTCCGTGGCTGGGCCCGGGACCCGCTGTGCTTATTAAGAAAGCTATACCGAATATTTCGGCGTATTCCGAACTGACGACATTATTGTTTATAATACCTTATCTAAACGACAAGGGTAATTACGTAAGCATCGGAAAATACGCTATTTTGGCGTCGGGTTTCTTTTTTACCGTCGGCACGTTGACATATACGCTTGTTTATCAATATCCTATGTCTACCGAGTTTTTTCTGCCCTTATACCAGCTTGCCCGTTCTATCGCAATCGGAAGGTTTCTTTCGAGGATTGAAGCTATTTTCATCCTGGTTTGGGCATCAAGCGCATTTTTATACTTAAGCTCAGGGTTATATTTCGTAACTTACATGTTTAAAAAATCATTCGGTTTGCAAACGCGGAAACCGCTGCTTATTCCGTTCACAATCCTGATCTTCAGTATAGCTATGATCCCCGAAAACCTTTATTCGGCTCTTCGCCTTAAAATGGGTTATTACAGGAATTACGCCTGGATAATTACGATTATTGTCCCGCTGTTTTTGGTTACCGCCGCTTCGGTACGGGCAAAAATCGAAAGGAGAAACAAGTCAGATGAAGCGAAAAGTCAATAAATCAGTGCTTTTCATCATGGTCATATTGATCGTTTTTTCGATGTCCGGGTGTTTTGACAGTATCGAGGCTGACGAAATGGCATTTGTTGTATCGCTTGGAATTGACAAAGGATCAAGCGGGAACCTTATTCTGACCTTTTTAGTCGCCGTTCCTATTTCGATCGGTGTCGGAGGGGAGATCGGCGAGGTCGAAAAATCAACAACAATAATAACGGTAGAGGCGCCGACAATCAACGGTGCGGTGAGCATAGTCAATACGCTTCTCAGCAAGCGGATAAGTTTCTCGCATGCAAAGCTGGTTTTAATATCGAAAGAGCTCGCGCAGGAAGGTGTGGAAAAATATATCAATGCATTAATCCGCTTTCGGGAATTCAGACCGACTATGTTTATCGCAATATCAAGAGACAAGGCCGAAGAATTTCTTAAGGCCGTCAAGCCGGTACTTGAAATAAATCCGGCTAAATTTTTCGAAATGTTCATGGTATCATACAAACATACGGGATATTCTCCAAGAAGCGAACTGGAAACCTTCTACCTGAAGATGGAATGCACATGCAACCAGCCTGTGGCTGCTTTACTGGATATTAACGACGTGAGTGACAGCTCCGAGTTCGAAAGAATCCTGTCAGAGGCGGAAATTGATGAAGACAGTACGATAGAGGGCGATTACAAAGCCGGGGAAATCCCAATCATATCCGACACTAAATCGTCAAACATGGGCCTGGCTGTATTCAGGGGAGATAAAATGGTAGGCGAAATGGACGGAAGGGAAGCTCTTAGCTACCTGATGGTCACAGGGGATCTCGGACTCGTTTATTATTCGCTTCCGGACCCCGAGGAAGGCAGAAAATACATGCCGGGGGACTTTACCGGAACGGAAATCGAAAAGAATTACATTTCGCTGCGTCTTGGCATGGCGAGAAAACCTTCGATAAAAGTTAAAATAAAAGACGACAGGCCGATAATATCCGTCAGTGTATTCCTTGAAGGGGATATTCTTTCGGTTGACAGTGATCAGGATTATTCGGTGGGAGAAGAACTGACTAAACTAGAGAATTATGCATCCGAACATATAAGAAAAAATATTTACGAATTTTTAGTAAAAACACGTGACGAGTTTAAAAGCGATATATGCGCCACCGGAAAACCTGTGAAAAAAACCTTCCTTTACTGGGATGACTGGGTAGCGTTCAAGTGGATGGATAAATATGAAAAAGCGGAATTTAATGTTGATGTAAAGGTTTTAATCCGGCGCTCAGGAATAATGACAAAAAATATTCCGATGTCGCTTCTGAAAGGGAAGGATAAATGAATATAGTAATAATTATTCTCGTCATTGCCGTTTTGTGCTGGAATGCGATATATACGGCAAGTTATGGAATATGGACATTTAAAGAGAAAAATATAAAAGGCGGAATCGCACTCCTGCTGCTGGCTTTGGCAAGCATGTCGATTCCGCTGTACCTACTGTGGAAGAGGATGTAAGGTATCGAAGCGTTGTTAAATGAGTAAATGCCTGTAGTCTGACTTGACAAAGCTGATTATTTCTTCTGCAATGACAGCGTGGCCGTTGCGGTTCGGATGTATACCGTCAATGCATAAAAGCTCCGAAAAGTCGGGAAATCTTAAAAACGCGCTCCGTATATCGATCCACAGTGTTTTCGTTTCTTCCGCAATTCTTACAATAACAGAATTGTAACGTTCCTGCCACCAGTAAATCTTTGTTACGCTTCCAAGCCATTTTAAAATATTTGTTTTTACAATCGGGTTGTTTTTGCTTATCCAGTCCAGGTACCTGTCGGCATTCAGCGGCGGAAGACTCATCAATACCGGGGTAATGCCTTTTTCTTTGATAAAACTTACAGTATCAAAAAGCGTTTTTTCAAATTTCTCAAATCCGGTATGCGGAGCATGATCGGCAAAAGGATCTTTTGATATTTCGTCCCAGTTAAAGTCGCAGTCATTTCCGCCGTATTCAATAAGTACAATATCGGGTTTATGCTTGAAAATACTGTCTTTAAGCTTTTGAATTCCCTTAATTATCGTGTTGCCGAAACGGGAAGTATTATATATGATGCCGTTTAATTTATTACGGAGCAGATCAACATAATTATCCTGAAGTATCGAATATTTATTCTTACTTTCGTCGTAAATTACCCCTTTTGATATTGAATCACCGGATACCAATATAGTTACTGCATTTCCATTTCTTTCAATCAATATATACACCTCAATAATAGATACGTCCAAAATCTGGTTTTGTTTCATCTGCTGTAAAATATTCCATAAATAAATTATATCCTTTATTTTGCCGTTGAATCAAACAAACCGCAACTGCCCGAAGAGCAGTTTGTGCTATACATTGTGTCCGAGGAGAGATGAACAATATATACCCTATACAAATATACCATTCTAAAAAGCTTTACATAATTCTGTAAATAATGTAGAAACATGTTGCAATTATTTGTTTATACCCATATCTTTCGTAAAGAGCTGGAAACTATTAGACGGTTCCTGGGAGAAGATTATTTAGAGCGTATTGAAGAGCGAGTTAAAGATTTTCGCAGTGAAATTATTATTGCAGTAGAAAACATTAAAGGCGGTGCTCAAGAAATAAACTGAAACAGCAAATCAAATATTAACCGAGGAAGTAAAAGAAGTATATTTCATGATAATATATAGAAGTTACCCGCTTTCTTTGGAATACATTAATATGACTGCTGTTGAAAGATCTGTTTATAC
>Ga0134100_1000251_pt1 | contig 68168 bp, 56 predicted proteins | sample 11_taG_2_FD_94444 | JGI IMG/M metagenome (GOLD analysis project Ga0134100, IMG submission 94444) | Switchgrass degrading microbial communities from high solid loading bioreactors in New Hampshire, USA - 11_42_5_180_A3 metaG | ecosystem: Engineered > Bioreactor > Semi-continuous > Anaerobic >...
AACCGCCGCAGCAAGGCAAAGCTGAAGGGCCTGCCGCCTGCTCTTCACAGGCAACAAGCCCTCTCGGTTGCTTGACTTTTTCTCTTTTATATTTGTCTAACTTTTTGGGGTCACTTCACCAGCCGAAAGCGGCTTTGCTGCAGAAAAAAGCGCCGCGGTTTTTTCCGCGGCGCTTAAATTTTCATGCGTTAGTTCTGCGAGGCCTTCAAAGCCTTGGCTTCCTCGATGATCTTGGCCTGAATATGGGGAGGAGTCTCCTCGTAGCGTACGAACTCGAAGGTAAAGCTGCCTCTGCCCTGTGTCATGCTGCGAAGGTCGATCGCGTAGCTGCCCATTTCGGCCATCGGCACCTCGGCCTCGATGGTCTGCGTGCCGGAAGGGCCGGGGTTCATGCCCAGGACTCTGCCGCGGCGCTTGTTGAGGTCGCCTATTATGTCGCCCGTGTAGCTGTCGGGGATTGTAACCTTAAGCGAGCCGATGGGCTCGAGGATTACGGGGCTGGCCTGGGGCAGACCCGCCTTATAGGCAAGGGCTGCGGCAATCTTAAAGGCCATTTCTGAGGAGTCGACCTCATGATAGGAGCCGTCCACGAGCGTGGCTTTGAGGTAAACGACCGGGTAGCCTGCGAGCACGCCTTCGGACATGCACTCGCGAAGGCCCTTTTCGACTGCGGGATGGAAGTTCTTCGGAACGCTTCCGCCGAAAATCCTCTCTTCGAAGGTCAGGTCCTCGGTATCGCCCGGCTCGAACTCAATCCAGACGTCGCCGTACTGGCCGTGACCGCCTGTCTGCTTCTTATGGCGGCCCTGGACCTTAACCTTCTTCCTTATCTTCTCGCGGTAAGGCACTCTCGGCGTGGTGAGCTCGACGTCAACGCCGAACTTGGTCTTCAGCTTGGAGCAAAGCACGTCGAGATGGATGTCGCCGGCGCCGGAGAGCACTATCTGGCGGGTCTCGGAGTTGTTAACAACCGTGAAGGTGGGGTCCTCATCGGCGAGTTTCGCAAGGCCGGAGGAAATCTTATCTTCCTGGCCCTTAACCTTTGCCGAAATCGCCATGGAGTAGCAGGGCGGCTGGAATACTATTCCCTCGAGTTTTACAACGCGCTTCGGGTCGCAGAGCGTGTCTCCGGTCTTCGTATCGGAGAGCTTCGCAACGGCGCCGATGTCTCCGCAGCCGATTTCATCGACCTCCACGCTCTTTTTGCCCTGCATAATGTATATGTGGCCCATCTTCTCGGTGGTTCCCGTCCTCGGGTTGAGAAGGGTCATGTCCGCCGTGACCTTGCCCGAAACCACCTTGAAGAAGCTGAACTTTCCGTACTGGTCGGCAAGAGTCTTATAGACGATGGCGCAGGCGGGAGCCGAGGGGTCCGCGGCAACCTCCGTCTCGCCGTCCTCGGATATCTCGGGTTTAACGTCCTTCGGAGAGGGCAGCAGGCGCACTATGGCATCAAGAAGCACCTCAGTTCCTATGCCGCTGATTGCAGAGCCGCAGTATACGGGGAAAAGGCTTAATTCCCTGACGCCGGTGCGCAGGCCCTCAATTACCTCTTCGACCGTGAACTGCTCGCCGGAGAAGTACTTCTCCATGGCCTCTTCGCTTGTCTCGGCGACGCACTCGTACACGGCGGCGGAGAGGTGCTCGATCTCTTCCTTCATGTTCTCGGGCACGGGTATCTCGACCCTCTTGCCCTTCTGCATCGTGTAGGCCTTGCGGAGTATAAGGTCGTATATGCCCGTAATGTTGCCGGAAGCGTCCTTAATCGGGATTATGCAGGGGCAGAGCGAGGGTCCGAATTTTGCGCGCAGCTCCTCGTAGGCGGTTTCGTAGTCGCCGTTTTCCTCGTCAACCTTGGATATATAGAAGAACCTGGGCTTCTTCGCATCTTCGAGGGCCTTCCAAGCCTTTTCGACTCCGACGCTCACGCCGCCCTTCGCGGCGCTGACGATAATGCCGCTGTCGGCGACGCGCAGGGCCTCGGCAACTTCGCCCGCAAAATCGTAGTAGCCCGGGGTGTCGAGTATGTTAATCTTATGCTTTTCGTGCACTACGTGCATTGTGGAAAGGGAAATAGAAATCTTGCGCTTAATTTCCTCCGGGTCATAGTCTCCTACCGTGTTCCCGTCCGCTACCTTTCCAAGTCTGTCGGTCGCGCCTGTCAGGTACAGCATGCTCTCAGCCAGGCTCGTTTTTCCGTGGCCGCTGTGACCCAAAAGACAGACGTTGCGGATGTTTTCAATAGAATAGCTCATATTTACTAATCCTCTCCTTGTGGTTTGGGTATTATTTTTTGCTTAAGCCCGGGGGTCGGCACTGACTTAAACAAATTATAAACGCTGTAAATCCTTATAAACACACTAATTTATTATACAGGACATGGCTATTAATTTCAACAAATATTTTAATATTTAATATTATATATTGTATAAACTTTACGGCGTATCCTCCCGGCCTGCGGGAAAAGCTCACCCTCCGCCTACGGGCCTCCTCCCTGCTCCTTTTTTCTTCATTTATTCAAAGAAAGCCGCTGTGGAGAATTGACTCCGCAGCGGCCGTTTTAGTCGACGCATGCCTAAACCGCAAAATTCCATAAACTGCGTGCGCTTAACGCTAAAGGCGCCCTGGCTAATACCTGTTCGTAAGGCCGGAAAGGAAGAATATCGGGATTAGCCAGGCTGTCATGAATATCAGCGTGTTCGAGGCTGTGGCGGCCTCAAAAGCTCCCTTCCTGCACATCAGGAACATGATGACAAGGCCTAGAACCGCCCCGAGCAGCGAAATCACGGCTCCGATGCATACAGCCGTGTGGAGGCTCCTGCCTCCCAGGACCGTCTGCACATAGGGACCCAGCCCCTCCCTGAGTATGAGGGCGGTGGGCTGCTTCTTTTTCTCCGGCGGCTCGGAGAGGCGGTAACGCTCGGAGTAGGACAAGACCTCAATGCACTCCGCCTTGTCCGAAGGGATTTTGAACTTCTGCTTCAGCATCATCGTCGTGATGTTAAAGTCGCGCACAGCGAATAGCGAGAGTATTTTTCTGGTAAGTACGGTCATAAGCGCCGTCTGAACGGAGTTAACCGGATTATAGTTTACAAGGAACACACCCGACAGCCTGTCGTTGATTGCGCAGAAAACCGCGTTTTTGATGTTCAGGTTCTCCTGCAGTCGGATTCCCATCAGGTGCATAAAGCTCGACGAGCCCACCAGCACGCGGTCGGAGCCGATAATGCCCGACAATCCGCCGCCTTCATAGCAGGCGAAATCGTCCACCGGCAGAATGTGGCATCTCTGTGTCCGCATAAACTCGGAAAAGGTATCCGAAAGCCCCGAGCCGGACCTGATTATCATGCTCCCCGTATATGATATCAGCTTGTCCCTGGATATCTTCGCGAGCACGGTCACGCCGCTTATTCCAAGCGTCCCTGCCGGGAAGAGGTCCTCGTCCTTTATGACGAGCCCTATGGCGTCGCCGCAGTCGCAGGCTCCCTGCCAGCCGGCCAGGGCGGCGCCCGCCGCGGACAGTCGCTTTGCAAGCGCCTTGAAGGGATGGCCGAAAACCAGCAGCAGCGAAAAAGGAGCGCAGACCGCGCTCATCGCCGCAAAGCAGCGGAAAAACCAGGTCGTCCTGCCCGTGCCGAGCGAAGCCACGAGCGATAGCCCCAGAGAGCCCAGCACGAGCAGCGGGGCTATGTAGATACACAGCTTTTCGGTGAGCGTCCGCCTGTGTGCGCGGGTCACGAAGCCCTTTGCGTTGTCGCGGTTCTTTACAAGGACGCTGCCTCCCTCGACCCTGTCGTTCTCGACGGTTACGCAATAGGGGCGGGAGCTCGCCGAGGCAACCCTGAAGGTCAGCATATAGCCTCTGGCCGTCTTGTAAGCCCCTAGCATGGCAAAGAACATCGAACAGGCGGACACCACGCAAAAGGGCATCCCCTTCTCAAAGGCCTTGGTTATCGCTATATAGGCGGCATCCATCAAAGACGCAATGCAGGCCACGCTCACGAGGGTCTCGGCGCTGGCCTTGAAAAGCACAAGGTCGCGAACGCCGGCCCAGAGTATGTCGCAGCCCAAGGCCACCACGATAAATTCCGCAATCAATACAGAGAGCGTCAAGGCAAAGGGGCTCTCCGAGAGAACGCCCGGGAGCGGGAGCCCGAAATCGCCGGCGAAGACTACATAGGCCAAAATCAGGCATATCGGCGCAGCGAGAGTGCAGCGCTTCCTCAAGGACCTCGCCTTCGCCGCGTAGGCCTTGCAGATAGTCTTGAAATCCGGCTCGTCCTCGGGTATCTCCTCGTCCGGGTTCTGAGCCTCCTCATCCCTACTCAGCTCATCTTCGCTTTCTCTCTCGTTCTCTTCCTCAGAGGGCTCCCCATGCTTTTTCCGCCCCGAACGGCCGGAGATGACCCTGAGCTTCGGGGTGCCTTCCGCATCTTCCTCTTCGGGCTTGGGGCGAGAATGGTCGTCGCGTATGTGCCTTATCCTCGGCGGCTCGTGCCTGTCCCTGGACTTGCCCTCCATCTCCTCGAAATACTTGCCTATTTCGCGCGTAATTATCTCCTTTGCGTCTTCCTCGACCGATTTCGAAGGCTCGGCGGCCCGAAACTCGAGTATCTCCGCCTTTTTCGCAGTTTCGGAAGCGCCGGTTTCCTCTTCGACGGATTCCGCTGCGCGGGAGGGTGCTTCCTCAAGCGGCGGCTTCCTGCCCGCGGCATCCGGGCTGCCCTTGTACTCCGCCAGTATCTCCTCAAGGGAGTAGTTACCTTCCCTGCTCCCCTTTTCTATCCGTTCGGACATGCTAACCACTCCCCCTGTCTCAGCAATTTGTCTGTTTATCAGCCTTTTCTCTGTCTCACGGCCTCGTATAAAAGTATCGCGGCGGAGGCGGAGGCGTTCAGCGAGGATATCTTTCCGAACATCGGGATGCTGACTCTAAAGTCGCAGCTCTCGCCGACGAGCCTTCCCATTCCCTTGCCCTCGGAGCCGATTACTATGGCCGATGCGCCCTTGAAATCGGCGTCCCACAGCCTTGTCTCGCCGTCGGCCGCGGTGCCGAAGACCCAGACACCAGCCTTCTGAAGCTCCTTAATGGCCGCCGTGATGTTTGAAACGCGGGCGACAGCTATGTGCTCCACGGCCCCGGCCGAGGTCTTCGAGATAATCGGCGTGACCCCGGCGCTGCGGCGCTTCGGGACTATCACGCCGTGCGCCCCGGCGCACTCGGCCGTCCTTATTATCGCGCCGAGATTATGAGGGTCGGATATTTCGTCGCATATCACGATAAGCGGCTTTTCGCCGCGCTCCCCGGCGATTTTCAGTATATCCTCAATCGTCGAGTACTCGCGCACCGCAGCAAGCGCGATGACGCCCTGGTGCGATTTCGTCATGCTCATATTGTCGAGCTTGCGCCTGTCGGCGGCCACGACGACGATTCCCTTCTCCCTTGCCTTCGCGGCTATCTGTCTGAGCGTTGCGTCGGTATCGCCCTTTGCGATATATATCTTGTCAATCGGGCGCCCGGCGCGCAGCGCCTCTATAACGGCGTTTCTGCCTTCTATGAGGCCCTCGCGTCTATCGTCAGTCATGTAAGGCTATCCTCTTTCTTTACCCCGGTTGTCTCCTCGCCTGCAATCCTGGCCGCGGCTATCGTGACCGCAACCACGGCCCAGAACACGACCATTACTCTCGGGTAGAACCAGATATAGTCGACAAGCCCGAACACCAGCACTCCCATTATGCCTGCGACGCCCGCCATGATGATATTCCGGAGGTCCTTCGGGCAGTCCCTGTCTACAACCCAGCCTGAGCTGCGCTTGAACCAGTTAATCATCGCGCCGAGGAAAGCGAGTATGCCGAGAACGCCGGTTTCAATCCAGATTTGCATAAAGGTGTTGTGGCTGTGAATGAACTTAAAGCCGTTTGAGTAGTAGGAATAGCCGTTTATTGCCTTCTGGCCGATGTCGGTGCCGAGGCCAGTACCCGTCAGCCAGTTGTCCATAAGGTACTTCCTCGCCGAATCATAGGTCAGGTATCGGCTGTTAATGGAGGAGTCACCGGTGGCTATGGTCATTATGCGGTTGAACACGGTATCGGGCAAAAGCGGTATGCAGAGCACTCCAATAACAAGGAAGAGGGGTATCAGCTTCCAGTTTTTAAACATCACGAAAACCGCGAACACCACCACGATTGCTACATAGCCCGCCCTCGAGAAGGTCCGGGCGAGGGCAACCAGCGCGGCGCCGAGGATGAGCAGCGCGAGAATCTTGCCGAGAGTCTCCTTTTCGTTTACGACCATGACGGCCACGAAGGGAGTTAGCATGACGAGTATCTCGGCGTACACGTTCGCGTTTTCAAAAAAAGAATATACGCGGCCGGGCATGCCGGCGTTTGCCTCCAGGTCCACCTGCCAGCCGACTATCTCAACCCCGGTTTTGGCCTGATAGCAGCCGTAGAGCACCGCCACGGCAAAGCCGGCGAGCATGGCGACCAGAAAACAATAGAGGCTTGTTCTGTCGCGGACAGTGCTAACAATCACAAGCACAAGCAGCATGCAGGTAAAATGGAAGAGGAAAAAGCGCAGGCTGTGCGCCCTGGAGGTTGAAAGCACGAAGGCCGCCGCCACCATGCAGGCGAAGGCCAGAAGATATGGGCTTATCAGCTCCGTGCGAAACCTCTCTCCCCTGTTTCTCATGGCGTATATAAGAAAAAGGCAGGCGAGCAGCAGCGCCGCAAGAAGGCTGTAGACGTTGTTCCAGTATCCCTGCGGGACGACGAGCAGAAGCGCCATGAAAAGGCCGGCAAGAAGCGCGAGCTTGTCGGAGAGCCTGCCCAGCCAGGCGAAAATGGCGCTGGATTCGAACTGGCTTTCAAAGCGCCGATAAAGCGCTCCAAAGAGCCCGGGGAAGAGATTTACCACCCAGTCGAAGACCCTGTAGCCGACGCTTTTCGGCCAGGCCCTGTCTATCGAGCTTTCGCGGGGAATCTCAATCGGAAAGCGGGCGGGGCTTATAAAGAGGCTTGCTATGAAACTCGTCTTTACCGCGTTTATCACCCGCTCCGAGAAGCTCATATTGCTGTTTTCCGAGGCTGTGTTCATGTTCATCCTCCATTGCTTACCTGCCCCTGTTTTTCAGCGCGTAGAGCAGCGTAAGGATGGTAAAGTTTTTCGACGAAACAAGGTCTATGACAATCTGCTTGCGCCTTCCGGCGCCGCGCGGCTTTCCGGAGGCTATGGCCGATTTGAAAGGCTCCCTTCTGCAAAGGGCGATGACGTTTCTGCGCTTTTCCCGAAGCGAAACGGGGTTTCCCGGCGCGTACTCGTTGCCTATTGCTATAAGAAGGCCGGCCCAGACCGTAGAGTTTTCCCAGCCCTCGATGCCCTCTATCGAAAATCTCTTGACAAGGGCGCGCTTTGCCTCAAAGGACTTAAGGAAGGTCTTTTCAAAGTCCCCGAGGTAGCGCCTTGTGACTGAGCCGGGGTTCTGATAGTAGAAGTAAAGCGGCTCGGATACGACCGCGAGCTTCTTTGCGCAGCAGAAGTACTCAATCAGAAACAGCTCGTCCTCGAGATAGGCGCCGGAAAATTTGATTCCGTTCTCAATTATTATTGCCCGGCTGAAAAGATAGCGCCAGATATAGCCGTTGAAAACGCTCTCGCCGACCCTGTCTTTGAGAAGGGGACGCACGATAGCGTCCATAATCTCCTCGCTCCCATAGACCCCCGCCGGAAGAGGAAAGGGCTCGGGGCTGCTGACCCCGCCGGGGAAAAGGTTGATATGCGCGCAGGCCGCCGTGTCCGCCTCCTGCGCTCTGAGGGCGGCGTAAAGCTTTTCGCAAATTGTCCTGTCCACATAGTCGTCGCTGTCGACAAAGAGAATGTAATCGCCCTTTGCCGCCGCAATGCCCTCGTTGCGCGCGGCGCTGACTCCCCCGTTTTCGCGGTGGATAACGCGCACCCTCTCGTCGGCAAGCGCGTAGGAGTCGCAGATTTCCCCGCTTTTGTCCGGCGAGCCGTCGTCGACGAGTATCAGCTCTATATCGGCCATGGTCTGCGAGAGCAGCGAGTCCACGCATTTTTTCAAAAAGCTCTCCGCCTTATAGACGGGCACTATCACGCTGATTGCCGGCATTAAGTCAATCAGTCCTCCCGCTTTTCATCAGGCAAGGCTCCTGAGCTTTTCCGCCATGTCGGTCTTCTCCCAGCTGAGGTCAAGGTCGGGGCGCCCGAAGTGCCCGTAGGCCGCTACCTGCTTGTATATCGGGCGCTTTAAGTCAAGGTATTCTATAATTTTCGCAGGGCGCAAATCGAAGTTTTCAAGCACAAGCTTCGCTATGCGCTCGTCGGATATAATTCCCGTACCCTTCGTGTCTATGAATACGGACACGGGTCTTGCGACGCCTATCGCGTAGGCGACCTCAATCTGGCAGTGGCGCGCAAGTCCCGCCGCCACGATGTTCTTTGCGATATAGCGGGCCATGTAGGCGGCGCTGCGGTCGACCTTCGTCGGGTCCTTGCCCGAGAAGGCTCCGCCGCCGTGCGCCCCGTAGCCGCCGTAGGTGTCGACTATTATCTTTCTGCCGGTAAGCCCGGAGTCGCCTATCGGGCCGCCGATGACAAACCGGCCAGTGGGATTGATATATATTTTCGTATTTTTATCAATGTATTTTTCCGGTATAACGGGCTTGATGACGCTCTCGTACACCGCCTCGCGCAGTTCCTTTGTCCCAACATCCGGTGCGTGCTGCGTCGATACGACGATGGCGGCGCAGCGGGAAACCCTGCCCTCATCGTCGTACTCCACCGATACCTGGGTCTTGCCGTCGGGGCGCAGGAAGCTGAGCTCCCCGCTCTTTCTGACAGCGGCGAGCCTCCTTGCCAGTGCGTGGGCCAGGGAAATCGGGGCCGGCATCAGCTCCGGCGTCTCGTCGCAGGCATAGCCGAACATCATGCCCTGGTCGCCGGCGCCTATCCTGTCCGCGGCGTCTCCGGTACCCTCCTTGTACTCATAGGAAGCGTCCACTCCGAGAGCTATGTCGGGGCTCTGCTCATCTATCGAACAGAGTACGGCGCAGGAATTCCCGTCAAAGCCGTACTCGGGCTTGTCGTATCCGATTTTCTTAACCGTGTCGCGGACTATAGAGGGAATATCGACATAGCATTTGGTCGTTATCTCGCCCATAACGAGGACCATGCCGGTGGTAGCAACCGTCTCGCAGGCAACTCTCGCATCCTTGTCCTCCGAGAGTATGGCGTCGAGAATCGCGTCGGAAATCTGGTCGCAGACCTTGTCGGGATGACCTTCGGTGACCGACTCTGAGGTAAAAACTCTTGTTGGCATCTTTATCTCTCCTTTATTCTGATTTATTCTGACGCTGCGGACAAGGGCGCCGGAAACCAGCGGCCTTTATCCGGCAGCCTATGCTGTACTAGATTGAACTTGGATATTATAGGCTTATTATAGCACTAATAAATTGTTACTAAAAGTCCAAAATTCGTTTTCTATCTGACTTTTTCGTCTAAAATACATGTTGAACACCTGCCGTTGTGTTTGGTATAATTTTTCTAATATAATCCCTGAATGCGATTGCTGTGATGCGTCCCTGCCTGCATTAAAGGCTATTTTACATAATTTCAAGCAGTCTGGAGGAGATCCCTTGAAATTCATTATCCGCGCGGTGGACAGATTCTGCGCAAAGCACCCGCGTTTCGGCATAACAAACCTAATGCTCTATATCGTCATAGGCAACGCGATAGTCTTCCTGTTCTCAATGATGGACAGGACCGGCCTTTTCCTGCGTTATCTCTACTTTATACCCTCAAGGATAGTGCGGGGTGAGGTTTGGCGTCTTGTGACCTTCGTGCTTATTCCCGAGGGCGGAAACATTATTTCAGTAGCTTTGTTTTTATACTTCTACTACTTTATCGGCAGCACGCTCGAGAGAACCTGGGGCAGCGGCAAGTTCACAATCTACTATTTTTCCGGCGTAATTCTGAACATAATTTACGGCTTTCTGGTCTGGGCTGTCACCGGTCTGCCCTCGGTGATGCTGGGGCTCGATGCGCATTTTATAAATCTCTCGATGTTCTTTGCCTTTGCGACAATCTACCCCGATATGAGAGTCCTGCTTTTCTTCTTCATTCCGATAAGAATAAAGTGGCTGGCTCTCATAGACGCTCTTTATTTCCTATATATCTTCCTTGTCACGCGCTTCCCCTTGAACTTCCTGCCTCTGATTGCCATACTCAACTATCTTATCTTCTGCGGCGAGGACCTCTCAAGAACGCTCAAGCCATTGAGATACCGCATGTCGAAGCAGAATATGAGCTTCAGGTCCAAGGCAAGGAAGGCCGAGAAACAGGGCTTTTCGGGAGCATACAAACGCAAGTGCGCAGTCTGCGGCAGGACCGACGAAGATTATCCCAACCTCGAATTTAGATACTGCTCACGCTGCGCAGGCTACCACTGCTTCTGCCAGGACCATATAAACAACCACGTTCATTTCACGGAGTAAAAGTTGCGATTTTTTTATTTTTTCGCCTATATTTTTAATTTAAAATTGACTTTTTCTGCTATAAATGTTACTATTTAAGAAATAGATAATTTGAGAATTATCTTCTATGTAAAGAACTTGCTTAAGAGGTGAGAAGAATGTCGCTTCCGTTCGATCCCGCAAAAGCTCAGACTCTGAGACTCATACGCCGCATTAACAATGCGCTGCTGAAGAACAGGAACAAGCACCTCGCGGAATACGGACTCACGGCCGCACAGTCGGACATAATCGTATACCTGCTGCGCAATTATGGGGAAAAAGACGAGATAAACCAGCTCGACATACAAAAGCACCTCCAGCTTTCCAACCCCACGGTGTCCGGGCTCTTAAACCGCCTTGAAGACAAGGGCTTTATTACAAGGACCGCAAGCATAAAGGACGCGCGCTATAACTGCGTAAAGCCCACCCAGAAGGCGCTGGACCTGGCCACGACAATGAACGAGCATATGATTCAGACCGAAGAATCCATGCTCTCCGGCCTGTCGCAGTCTGAGAGGACCGAGCTTATCCGCCTGCTGGGCACCGTGCTGGCAAATGTCGAGAAGATTGAGGATGAGAAATAGTCCCCTTTATATATCAATTTAAAAGCATGCGTATAGTTAGAGGCCCATCTGTCTGAATACCACTATAAAAAGAGGAAGCGCTAATATCGCTTCCTCTCTTTTAAGTTGCTTACTACATAGCATATTCGTCAATAGAGCTTCAAAAAGAATTTCACAGCCTCGGAGGCATTCTCAGCCGCGGCTTCAAGGAAACGGGCGAAATCCACATGGGACTCGTCGTCGGCGCTGTCCGATATGGCCCTGACCGCGCCGAAATCCGTGCCGTTTAAATAGCACACCTGAGCTATCGCGGCGCATTCCATGTCGCAGGCTATAGCCCCGAAGTTCTCCGTAATGAAGCTCTTTTTCTCGGGGCAGTTTATAAACTGGTCCCCGGAGGCGACGACTCCTCTGAGGCTCTTTACGTTTCCCAGCATCCCGATGCTCTGTTCAAGCAGTCGCGTCACCTTCTCGGAGCTGGGTATTTTTATAAGGTTTATGCCTGAAATAAAACCCAGAGGGTCGCCGAGGGGCGATGTGTCCATGTCGTGCTGAACCGAATACTCGGCTATAGCAATGTCCCCGACCTCAAGTTTCGGCGAGAGCGAGCCCGCGACGCCCGTATTTATTATGAGCTCCGGCATAAACTTAAGTATCATCGTCTGCGCGCAGACGGCCGCGGCGACCTTGCCGATACCGCAGGCGGCGGTTACAATCTCCTTGCCGCAGAGTTTGCCGGTATGGTACTCTATGCCGCTTATAGCAACCGTCTTTTTATCCTCCATCGCCGCGCTTATTCTCTTAATCTCCACGCCCATGGCGCCGATTATTCCAATCATTCCACTCTCTCCCCTAAGTTTGCTTTCTCATTGCTTGTACTTAAAATCGATGTCCCGGCTGTTTAAACATTTAAGATATCTTTCAGCCTCTTTTTTGGCGGCCCCGAGGTCGAGGTTTCGGTAGTTTCCGCACTCCTTTCGCTGCGCGCCGAAGACCGGTCCCTCGTGCTTGCATATCCTAAGGAGGGTCTCCTTCACCACTTTAAGCACTGTCTCGTTGTCCGCGTTTCTTACAAGCAGGTAAAAACCTGTCTGGCATCCCATAGGCCCGAAGTAGATGACGCTGTCCGAGAGCGAGGAATTTCTTATATAGGTCGCAAACATATGCTCAAAGCTGTGCATCGTGAGGTTGTCCATATAGTCTCCCATGTTCGGCTTTCGGGTCCTGAGGTCATAGGTCGTGATGTCCCCGTCTATGCGTGAGACATAAATGCCCGGCTCGATTTTGTCATGGTCGACTGTGAAACTGCTGATTTTCTCCATTATTTCCTCACCCCAGAAGAAAATTATATATTTTTGGCCATCTTTAGTCAATCTTTCGCCTTATTGCCAACTTTCGGTTTGTAAAAACTATGGAATAATAATAAGGAATATGTTATAATAAGCGATAATCTGCTAGGGTTTATAGGCATATATATAGAAATTTTGTTTTAATTTTCTGATTATTTAAAATGGGTGATTATTTTGCAGGAGCTACAAAGAAAACGATGCCTTGAATACAGCGAACATATCTCAGAGCTCTGCAACGTTCCCGTATCCGTATTGGATGTCCAGCAAAAGCAGTTTATATATACCGGCCGTCAAAACCTGTGCAAAAACTGCACCTATGCAAAATGCTCAGGAATCAACACCCATCTCTACGGCAGCAACGAAGCCTACCGATGGAACGGCCAATATATATATTACTGCCCCCTTGGTCTGGTATACGCCGCCGCCTCCGTGGTGGACGAGTCGGGCAGACTGGAAGGCAGCCTAATCGCCGGGCCGATGATAGTCGGAGACCCGCAGGATACGCTGTTCGACCTCCCGGACCCTTCCATGGCCGAGACCGTATCCGCCCTGCCTACAATGACCACGGCGAACGTAAGACATCTTGCGGCGATTCTCTCAGCCTCGGCCGCCTACGCCGCCGGAATACCCAACTCCCGAGCGATGGGCTTTGTCTACGAGCAGGAGAAAATCCTAAACAGCATCTACGAGGCGAGGGACAAACTTCTCAGCCAAGGCGACAACGTCTACCCGATAGAGTACGAAAAGCGCCTGTACAATCTTATCTGCACCCACGACAAGACAGGAGCGCAGCAGCTTCTGAACGAGCTAATCGGCCACATCTACTGCGCCAGCAATTTTGACCTGCACACTATAAAGGTAAGAGCACTGGAGCTCATCGTCGTGCTGTCCAGGGCGGCGATAGACGCGGGCGCGGACGTGCAGGAAATCTTCCTGTTCAATACCAGCTACATATCGGAGATCGAGAAGTTTGACTCGCTCGAGGACCTTTCGATATGGCTGTCTGGGATTATGCACCGCTTCATCAACTACTCCTTCGACTTTACGCAGGTAAAGCATTCGGACATCGTATACAAGGTCATGGAGTACGTAAAAAACAACTACGCGTCGAAGATTACGCTGGACGACATCGCAAAACACGTATATCTAAGCCGCTCCTATCTGAGCAGCGTTTTTAAGGAAGAAACCGGCTACAGCCTCTTCAACTATATAAACCGCGTCAGGGTAGAAAAGAGCAAGCTCTATCTTCTCGACAATTCCATAAGCCTTGTCGACGTCGCCGCGATGTGCGGGTTTGAGGACCAGAGCTATTTCACTAAGGTGTTCAAAAAGGCCACCGGCGTGTCCCCGAAGAAATACAGAGACAGCAGAGGCAATATAGCCATGGCCAAGGCGACCAGCAAGACGAGCGCCAAAAAAGCAAACAGCAAAACGGGCAGCAAGAACAAGTAGCCCTTTGATAGTGCATATGTTCTACAGATATAATTCATCCGCCGGCTGTATGCCGGCGGATTTCTTTAATAGCCTAAAACCGCGATGCAGTCTATCTCAACCAGCGCGTCCTTCGGCAGCCTTGAGACTTCCACCGTGCTCCTCGCCGGGGCGTAGCCTTCGAAATAGGAGGCGTATACCTCGTTTACCGCGGAGAAGGTGTTCATATCCTTCAGGAAAATCGTCATGCGCACCGCGTTTTGGAGGCTCCCCCCGGCCGCCTTCAGAATTTCGCTTATATTGTCCATCGCGCACTTCACCTGCTCCCTTATGTCCGAAGGGATGAGGCCGGTTTTCATATCTATCGGGAGCTGCCCGGACACATACAGCGTGTTGCCCGCCCTCACCGCCTGGGAATAGGGACCTATCGCCGCCGGGGCCTTGTCGGTCTTTATCGCTTTGATTCCCATGTTACTCCTCCCTTACGCATAAAAGCTGTGCAGCGCTTTTTTCTCTTCTCCTGCCTTCTTGCGAGGCGGAAAGCAAAGACACCTCACAGTATATTTAGGGAATATTGGATATATGATAACTTCCAGAAAAAGAAAAATCAAGAGCGGGCCGTAAATCAGGCCTGCTCTTTGTTCCAATATGCGCAAGTGTGTTTACTACAGCAAAACCGTGAGGAGCCAGACAAGACCGGTGATTGCCGCGCCGGCCGAAGCGTATGCGATTGGCGGAAAGCGACGCGTATTTTTGTTTTTGTTCCCTATATATCCGTTTGCTATCCTCTGCGCTTCGCGAAGGAAGGCCTCGGCGCTGTGAGCGGTCTGGGAAACCTCGTCCCGGACGATGAATATAGCCTCCTCAAATATTTTCGGATCCGGAGATTTAACCACAATTACCCTTTTTGTTATTCCCTTAATCATGCCTACCACCTCTGGATTTTCCTTCGCTTCCAGTTTAACCCTCGGAAGGCACGATTATTCCAAAATTATGCACGTTTTTGCAGGAAAACTGTAAGTACCGTCATATCGTCTTCCTGGCCATACTTTTCTATGGCTTCCTCGAGCAGTTTGAGCGCAAGCTCCCTCGCGCAGCCGCCCTTGTACTCGGCGGCGCTCTTCATCAGCCACTCGTCGTCAATCGGATTTGCAACGCCGTCGCTTGCTATTATAATATAATCTCCCTCCTGCATGATAAGCCTCATGCAGTCGGCGCTGCTCACGCCCTCAAGGCAGAGACCTGCGGCCAGCGCCTCGCCCGTGTACCTTCTCACCTCGCCTCCGCGCTTTAAATAGGACGGAGCCGCGCCGTATTTGTAAATCCTCGCCTCGCCGCTGAAAAGGTCGACGCTCAGCAGGTCCACGGTCATGCAGAGCGTCCCGTCGCTGTTGCGTACGAGTATCACGGAATTCAGTATCTTAAGCGCGGTATCAGGCTCAATCCCCGCGCGCAGGAAGCGCTCGAGGAGCTTCAGCGCGTTTACGCTCTCGCGGGACGCCCTCTCTCCGGTGCCGCAGCCGTCGGAGAGTATCACATACAGGATTCCGTCGTCGGATTTGAAATAGGTTCCGCTGTCCCCGCTGACGCTCTCGCCCTTTTTCCGCGCCGAGGCAATTCCCACGGAGGCCGCGAAGGGCTCGGCTTCCATCAGCACCATCCGCCCGTTCGCCCTTTTCTCGGCGATGTTTTCGCAAAGTCGCACCCCTATGGCGGCCGAGAGCTTATTGAGGCCGTCCGGGTCGTTTGCAATCTCCGGCAGCCTCGTGCTCCTGATTTCGACATGGAGCCTGCCGCGGCTGTCCCGGAACACCGAGGTCTGGGCGTCGATGTTTATGCTCTTTAAGTACCTCTGCAGCTTGAACTCGAGCGCCGGGCTGCCTCTCATCTCGGCGCTGAGCTCCCTTGCCACGCTTTTCAGCACGGTCGCAAGCTCCTCGTACTGGCTGTATAAAACGGACTGGTTCTCCATAAGCCGGGCCTTGAGCTGCCTTTTGCAGAGCAGGGATTTGAGCTCCTCGTTCGCGGCCCCGACAAACTGCTCCAGCTTCTCGCATCTCTGGGCAAAATGGAAGGGTAAATCCTCCTTCGTCAGCTGCCCGCGCCCCAGCATCTTCGGCGTTGCGTCGTTCAGCGCGTTCTTAGTGTCGGTATACTCCCTGTTCCAGCAGCGCATGGACGACTTGCACTTCCGGCAGACTTTCTCGGCGGCAGTATCGAAAACGACGCCGACGTTGCCGTCAAGAACCCCGTTTTCAAAGGTGTCCCTCATGCTCTCGTAAATCTCGCGGAAGGCCAGCGAGGCCTTTTCGAGCTTTGCAGCGGCATAGGAGCGCACTCCGCTCGCGCTGCTGGAGCTGCCCCCTCCCGCGAAGGCGGCGCCCCAGAAAGCCAGCCGCCTCGTCGGAACCAGCATGAATAGCACAGTGGATATAAAAGTCTCGTAAAGCGCGCCAAGGTTTATCGGCAAATCCCAGCGCCACAAAACCGCCACCGCGTTTGCTATAATGTAGGCAAGCACGAAAAACAGCTTGCCCTGCCTATGGAAGACGCCCGAAATCAGCCCCGAAAAGGCGTAGACCATGCTGAAAAACGGCGTGCCCGTCTCTATATCCATAGCGATTCCAAGGGCAATCCCCGTTCCGGCGCCCGCGAAGACCCCGCCGCTGTAACCCGCGACAAGAACGATGAAAACAGCGGCCGCCCTGCCGAGGGATATTACGTCGAAGCGGATTCTCTGCGCGGTAATCAGGCAGCAGCCAATAAGGAGCAGCATGCTCACCGTGTGGCGCATCTCGCTGTCGCTCCTGTCCTTCCCGCCCCAGGGCGAGAGGGCAATCTTGAAGAAATAGGCGGCCCCGCCGATGAGTATGGTTTCCGACACGTACATCGTTATAGCCAGAAACCTCCAGCCCTCGTAGGCTGTGTAGACAATCCCTATGCATCCGGCTATAAAGGCCGCGCCGAGCGGCATCGCCCATTCCATCTCGACGACCTTCGTGCCGCGGAAGGTGAAGGCGACGGCGTAAATCAGGAGCGATATTGCTATGTATTTTACGGCGATATCGAAGTTGTTGAACAGCAGATAGCCCGATACGACGCCGAGAAGACAGGATATTCCCTCGACGCCCGAGCCGGAAGAAGCGGTGATGGCCGCCCCGAAGGGCGCGTAGCCTCCCAGAATCCTCGCCCCGGAGAGCAGCGCGCCCAGCGCAAACCTCACAAGGCACTCTATGCTCTTTATTACGAAGGGGCGCTGAAACGCAATCTCTCCCCGGCTCACGAGGTCACAGCGGAGTCTGCTTACTTCCGTTTTCACCTGCTCAAACATAATTCTGTCTCCTCCGTAAAAAGTCGGCGGAATATTTTACCTGACCGCCGCATATAGTAATAAAATTATATTTTGCCTGTCCCGAGAAAAGCGTCAGTTCGTGCCGTCCGATAAGCATATTTTTGTATAATAGTTGCTAAACTTTGATTTTTAAAATAGAATAGTAAATATATAGAACAAGGAGGCATACAATTGACGACAAAAACATTCAAAATCTCCGGAATGCACTGCGCAGCCTGCGCGGTCGGTTCGGAGAAGTCGATAAAACGCCTTCCCGGAATTATATCGGCCAGCGTGAACCTAGCCACCGAGACGGCCGTTGTTGAATACGACCCAGCCCTCGTGAAGTTTGCGGAGATTAAAGCCGCGGTAACCATGCTCGGCTACGGAGTAGTGGAGCTTGAGGACAAGAAGGCGGTCGCCGAGGAAGTGCTGAGGAAGCAGGCCGAGGCGAGGGCCATACGGAGGCGCGTTATAATCTCCGTAATTCTCTCCGTTCCCCTTCTCTATATCTCGATGGGGCACATGATTTGGAGTAATCTTCCGCTCCCCGCCTTCATGTCCATGCACGAAGGCGCCCTAGGCTACGCACTCGTGCAGCTTGTGCTCACCGCGGTAATCCTCTACTGCGGCAGGCGCTTTTACACCGTAGGCTTCAAATCGCTCTTCAAGGGCATACCGAATATGGACACCCTCGTCGCGATAGGCACGGGCAGCGCCTTTCTGTACAGCGTCTACAACACGGTGCTCATTGCCCTCGGCAGGCACGAGGCCGTGCACCTTTTGTTCTACGAGTCGGCGGCAATAGTCGTGGCTCTCGTGATGCTCGGAAAGTACCTCGAAGCCTTCAGCAAGGGCAAGACCTCGGAAGCCATCGACAAGCTGATTGCGCTTGCCCCGGACAAGGCGACCATTGAGAAAAACGGCAAACAGCTTGAGGTTTCAACCTCGGAGCTTGCCGTCGGCGACATAGTCGTCGTCTTCCCCGGCGGTCGCTTCCCCTGCGACGGAACCGTGATTGAGGGCATATCCTCGGCGGACAACTCGATGCTCACCGGCGAGAGCCTGCCGGTACCGATTTCCGAGGGCAGCAGCGTCATCGGCGGGGCGATAAACGGCGAGGGGCTCATCAAGTTCCGCGCGGAGAAGGTCGGCGCCGAAACGGCGCTGTCCCAAATTGTTCGTATGGTTGAGGACGCGCAGGGCAGGAAGGCGCCGATAGCCCATCTCGCGGACGTGATTGCCGGCTACTTCGTGCCCGTCGTGCTAGTCATAGCGACGGTCTCGGCGATAATCTGGGCGCTTCTCGGCAAGGACGCCGCCTTTGTGCTCAATATCTTCGTCTCTGTGCTCATAATCGCCTGCCCCTGCGCTCTGGGACTTGCCACTCCGACGGCCATAATGGTCGGCACGGGGCGCGGCGCCGAGTTCGGGATTCTGTTTAAAAGCGGCGAGGCGCTGCAGCTTGCCCACGACCTTACGCATATAGTGCTCGACAAGACGGGCACGGTCACGGAGGGCAAACCCGTACTCACAGACATCGCGCTTGCGGGCACAATGGGCGAAAACGAGCTTCTAAGGCTCGCCGCCGCTGCCGAGTCCGGCTCCGAGCACCCCGTCGCCCGCGCCATAATCAGGGCGGCGAACGAGCGCGCTCTCGAGCTTCCTCAGGCATCGGACATCTCGGCCATCCCCGGGCGCGGCATAGAGGCGAAGGTAGCGGAGAAATCCGTTTTAATCGGCAACGCCGCACTCATGCAGGAGCGCGGGGTCGACGTGTCGAAGCTTAAGGAGGCCGCCGAGAAGTTCTCATCCAGCGGCAAAATCCTGATGTACTGCGCGGTCGACGGGACGGCGGCAGGGCTCTTCGCCGCCGCCGACACAATCAAGGAAGGCAGCGTCGAGGCCATCAGGAGTTTGCATAAACTTGGACTTAAGACCATTATGTTAACCGGCGACAACGCAAACGCCGCAAAGTCCATAGCCGATTCCGTGGGCATAGACGAGGTCGTCGCCGAAATCCTGCCCGGCGACAAGGCGAAAGAGGTCGAAAAGCTGACAAAGAGCGGCAGGAAGGTCGCGATGGTCGGCGACGGCATAAACGACGCCCCTGCCCTTGCCGCGGCGACTGTCGGCATTGCAATCGGCACGGGAACGGACGTCGCGATTGAGTCTGCGGACATCGTGCTCATGAGCGGCGACCTTAACGGCGTTTACGGCGCTATCAAGCTCTCGAGAGCCGTGATGCGCAACATCAAGGAAAACCTTTTCTGGGCCTTTATCTACAACTGCATCGGCATACCCTTCGCCGCAGGCCTCATCTACGCCTTCGGCGGGCCGCTTCTGACTCCGATGTTCGGCGGCGCTGCGATGGCCCTCTCCTCCGTCTGCGTCGTCGGCAACGCGCTCAGGCTGCGCGGCTTCAAGATAAAATAGCTGATGAACCTTCGGATTTACAAAAATATGTGGAATATTCGGGTTTTAGCTTATGAACAGCTTCACGATTGAGCTCAAGAAAGCTTCCGGTTCGCCCCTCTATGAGCAGCTTTACAACTACATTTCCGGCGAGATAAGAAGCGGCAATCTTAAAAAGAACGAAAAGCTCCCGTCAAAAAAGGCGCTCGCCTCGCACCTGAACATCAGCCAGAACACCGTCGAGACGGCCTATTTCCTGCTCATGCAGGAGGGCTACATCTATTCAAAACCTAGGAGCGGCTACTACGTCTGCGACATATCGGACTTAGTTCCGCTTCCGAAGGTCACGGTGCCCCGGGCTGCCGAGCGCCCCGAGGAGAAGAGGTACCGCTACGACTTTCGCACAAACGCGGTCGACATAAGCTCCTTCCCCTTCAGGACCTGGGCGAAGCTCAACCGCGAAGTCGTCTACCAGAGCCCCGAACTGCTCTTTGCTGGAGACGTCCGCGGCGACCGCTGTCTTAGGGAGAGCCTCGCCAAATATCTGCGCGAGTTCCGGGGCGTCAGGTGCAGCCCCGACCAGATTGTCATCGGCGCGGGCATTGAATACCTTCTGACGCTCGTCTGCGGGCTTATCACCCCCGGGATTCCGGTCGCGGTGGAAAACCCCGGCTACGGGAAGGCTGTGTCAGTAATCAAAAACAGCGGGCGGGAGGTTAAGTACATCCCCCTCGACGGTGACGGGATGCGCCCGGACCTCCTGCGCGAGAGCGGGGCGGGAGTTGCCTACATCACGCCCTCGCACCAGTTCCCGACGGGGATTATCATGCCGATAAGGCGCCGCGCGGAGCTCCTCGCCTGGGCGGCCGAGAGCCCGGAGCGCTATATTGTCGAGGACGACTACAACAGCGAGTTTAACTTCGCCGGCAAGCCCGTTCCCGCGGTGCAGGGAATTGAGGGCGGCGGGCGCGTCATCTACATGAGCACCTTTTCGCGCACGCTCGCTCCCTCCATAAGAATCGCCTACATGGTGCTGCCCGAGGAGCTGATGGGCCGCTTTTTCGAGAGGTACGGACGCTATTCGTCCACGGTCTCGCGCTTTGAGCAGCACACGCTCTGCAGATTTATCGACGGCGGGCATTTAAGCCGCCACTTAAACCGCGTAAAGCACATATACAAAAGGCGCAGGGACAAGCTCGTCTCAACGCTGCAAAGCCTTCCCTGCTCCTCCAAACTCAGAATCTCGGGCGAGAGCGCCGGACTGCACATAATCGTGGAGGGCCCCGACGATTTAATCAAAAGGGCGCTTGACAACGCCTCGCGCGAGAACATAAGGGTGTTTCGCCTTTCGGACTACTACTTCGAGGGCGGAGGCAGGGAGGCCCTGGTTCTGGGCTACGCCTCCATGCCGGAGGAGGATTTCAGACCGGCCGTCGAGCTCCTGTTCGACGGCTGCAAATAGGAGCCTCCCCCGCAGACCTGCATATAAATCAATAAAGCGAAAAAGTCTCCGCATTTTGCGGGGACTTTTGCTTTTTTCGAATCTTAAGCCAAGCAGCCTTCCAATATTTACTTCCGACGCCTTAAAACCGCAATAATCCGCCAAATCCGCGGCCCGGGGGCCCTGCGCCCCCTTCATTCCAACATTTACTAGGCTGTAATTCATTTTCTATCTACATTTTTAGCCTATAATTTTTCTCCGCCCACTGCAGCCTTGACAATATCTTTTCATCTTCGGCGCTGGCCAAATTCAGGGCCCGACGCCTTAATTTTTATTCTTTGATATTCACCTGCGCCAAACGGCAGGGCTTACGCGCCGCCGCACAATAACGGACTACACGGAGGTTATCTTTCATGAAAAAGAAGGCTTTGTCTTTATTTCTCGCGCTGCTGCTCCTCTTTGCAATCCTGCCCGGCTCCACCGCGGCTAAATTCGACGACATAAGCGACCCGACCACCGCCCTCGCTGCCGCCGCTCTCGAAAGCATGGGCATCGTCAAGGGTATCTCCGAGAATAAATTCGCGCCCAATCAAAGGCTGACGCGCGCCGAGTTTTGCGCCATCGCGGTGCGCGCCCTGGGGCTCGAGGACGAGGTGCCCTTCCACTCCTACAGGACCATATTTTCCGACGTGCAGCCCGGCTCCTGGTATACGGGCTATGTTAACCTCGCCTATACAAAGGGTATTATCAACGGCTACGGTGACGGCAGATTCGGACCCGAGGACGGCGTGAACTACGGCCAGGCCGCGACAATCCTGCTGCGTCTTTTAGGCTACACTGCAAAGGACATAGGAAACTCCTGGCCCTCCGACTATTTCTACTTTGCAAACAACCTGGGACTTCAGAAGGGGCTGTGGCTCAACGCGGACACCCCCCTCACCCGCGGCCATGCGGCGGTAATAGTCTACAATACCCTCGGCACCAGGACTAAGGGCGGAGCCTATTATTACTCGACCATAAAGGGCGTCGCCTACACGAGAGAGGCGATAGTTTTAAACACCGATGCGAAAAACGCGGGCCACACCGGGCTTCTTATGGTCTGCGAACTGGGCGCCTCCCCCTCGATTGAATACCACAACCAGAAAATTCAGCTCTCCGGCACGCTTTCGGGATACAGGGGCAGGCTGCTCTTCGACAGCAGCGGCAAAAGCATAGGCTTTATCCCGGCCGATAGCGGCTTTATGGACATAACGGTAGCCGCGGCAGGCCCCGGCGGCATCACTTCATCGACCGGCGCGACGCACAAAATCCCGGCTTCGGCGCAGGTCATCTACAACGGCAGCCTTTACGCCTACGGCGGAGGCGGATACATTCAGGTTGAACGCCAGATCGGCAGAAGCGTAAGGCTCTTTTACGACGAAAACGGCAACATCACGGTGGTTTACATCTCCGCCGGCTCCGGCTCCGGGGCGGCCTACGCCGAGACCCACAACGCCGCAAGCGAGCTTGCCCGCAAGCTCGGGATAAGCACCTTAATCTACTCCGTCTCCAAAAACGGGGCGGCCGCCACAGCAAACGATTTGGCGCGCTACGACGTGGCCTATTACGACGCCGCCACGCGCACGATGCGCGTGTCGGACTTTAAGATTACCGGCTACATAGAGGAGGCCTTCCCGAATATCAGTACCGCCAAAACCCTTACAATCGCAGGCTGCAGTCTGGAGGTGCTCGAGAGCGCCCTGAGCACGCTTAAGAACTTCTCGCTCGGCAGCTACGTCACGCTCCTGCTCACCGACGACTGCAAGGTGGCGGCGGTGTACCCCGCGTCAACGGTTTCCGCGAACATGATAGGCATACTCTCGCTCGACGGCAAGTCGGTCAGGCTCTGCGACAGCGGCCTTGTTCTGACGTCAAACATAGTTTCGGCCATGCCCGGCCTGCGCGGCAGCCTTGTCCAGGTCAGCACAAGCACAAGGTCGGAACTTATCTGCTATCCTTACACGCCGAACGACTCGAGCTACCAGCTCGACATTGCAAACGGCAAGCTCGGACCGTACAAGCTTGCTCCCGGCTGCTCCATATACGAGTGGACCGGCGACACGACTATCCGCGGCTATGTGCACAGCCTCTCGGGAGTGCCCGGCGAGAGCTCCTCAAACCTTAGCGAAATCACATGGACGGATACGCTCTCCTCATGGTACATAAGCTACTACCGCCTCAACTCGGCTGGGCAGGTGGACATACTCCTGCTCAAGGACGTAACGGGCAACTGCTACGAGTACGGCAGGCTAAGCATCCATAGCGGCCAGAGCGGCATAAACCTCGGCACGCCGGGCATGCCCGCGTACAACGACGCTGCGGTGATAACAAACGGAGACTATCCGAACGGAAGTCCCAAATACCTCTGGACGAGATACACTTCCGTGACTTATAATGGAATAAGTCTTGCCCCGCACATCAGCGGATACTCAATCGTGGCTTCAGTAGCCGAGCTCACGGCCGTGCCCAGCCTCGGCGCACAGGCCTTCTTCCGCTATGGCGACAGGTGGTATGCCGCCGCGGGCGGCTACGAAATGCCCTTGAGCCCGAAGGTTCAGGTTTACATAAAAGCCACCGGAAAGTGGTACAGCGGCGAGACGGGTATCTCCACCGCGCTGACCTCCGGAATGCCGCTCACCGTATATTACGACCGCACCCCTGGCACGGGAGCGCAAATCAGGGTTATCGTCGCGGAGGAGCTATAATCACGGACGCAAAAGGTTTGATTCGGCTTGAAAAACATCGTACTCATAGGCATGCCCGGCACGGGCAAGAGCACCGTCGGGGTGATACTCGCAAAGCGGCTGGGCTATGACTTCATTGATACGGATCTCTTAATAATAAAGAGAGCGGGCAAAACCCTGCCCGAGATACTGCGCGAGGCCGGAATAGAGGGCTTGCTGGAGATTGAAAACCTCGTCGGGGCGAGCCTTAAGTGCGAAAAAAGCGTAATCGCTACGGGCGGGAGCATGGTGCTGTGCAAAGGCGCCATGGAAAACTTAAAAAGCAGGGGCCTCGCCGTCTGGCTCGACACCGAGCTTTCGGAGCTCGAGCGCAGAATCGGCGCCGACCTAATTAGCCGGGGCATCGCCGCAAATCCGGGCGAGACGGTGGCCGATATCTACAGAGCACGCAGGCCGTACTACGAAAAGTACGCCGACATTCACATCAGGTGCTCCGGCAATACCGATAAAGTGGTCTCTCAGGTGATAAGCGCGCTCACGAACTCAAAGGCTATAGGAGTTTAGCAGAGGCATTGTCTGCCTATCCGTTTTGCGGATTTAGAAAAATACATATCAGGCAGGTGTGTTTATGATTAAAGCGCTTCTATGGGCAGGCGCCGGCACCGGCTTTACCTTTTTGGCGACGTCCTTGGGCGCCGCGATGGTGTTCCTTTTCAAAAAGGACATCGGAGGCAAGTTCCAGAGGGCCTCCCTCGGCTTTGCCGCCGGGGTCATGATAGCCGCCTCTGTATGGAGCCTTCTGATACCGGCCATCGAGGAGGCCGAGGCCCAGGGGCAGGCGGGCTGGCTCCCCGCTGCCGGCGGCTTTGTGCTGGGAATAGCCTTCCTCTACGCCCTCGACCGCCTCATACCGCATCTGCACCCGAAGGCGGAGGAGACCGAGGGTCTTTCATCCTCGATGAAGCGCACTTCCCTGCTCTTTATGGCGGTGACGCTGCACAACATACCCGAGGGGATGGCGGTCGGCCTCTCCTTCGCTCTGGCGGCACAGCACGGCGGCGAATCGGCGAGCTTTGCCTCAGCCATGGCGCTGGCCCTCGGCATGGGCATACAGAACTTCCCCGAAGGGGCCGCGCTGTCGCTCCCGCTCAGGCAGGAGGGCGCAAGCGCCGGCAAGGCCTTCCTGCTCGGCAGCATGTCGGGGATAGTCGAGCCGATTTTCGGCATCATTACGGTCCTTGCGGCTTCAGCGATTAGCCCATTTATGCCCTGGCTACTCTCCTTTGCGGCCGGCGCGATGATGTACGTCGTTGTGGAAGAGCTGATTCCCGAGGCCCATCTCGGGGAGCACTCCCACGTCGGGACTCTGAGCGTGATGGGCGGCTTTCTCATTATGATGATTCTGGACGTGGCCCTCGGCTGACTTAAAGCTGCACATACAGGCGGCGAGCTATTGCTCGCCGCTTTTTTCATTTATTGCCTTTCTCTCTTGACATTATCATATGAATGTTGTATCATATGAACAGATATTCATATGAAAGGATGCTCATAGGTATGAGAACCGGCGTACACAATCACGACAAAGCGCTCGAGGATTTGAAGGCCAAAATGCCGGACGACAAGCTCCTGTGCGATTTGGGAGATTTGTTCAAGGTCTTCGGCGACACGACGCGGATAAAAATCCTTTATTCCCTCTTCGAATCCGATATGTGCGTGTGCGCGATTGCGGAGCTTCTCTGCATGACGCAGTCGGCGATTTCGCACCAGCTGAAGGTGCTGAAAAACGCAAAGCTCGTATCAAGCCGGAGGGAAGGCAAAACAATCGTCTACAGCCTTGCCGACGACCATGTCAGGTCCATCATAGGCCAGGGCTACGAACATCTGACGGAGGAATAGATATAATGAGAAAGGTATACAAACTGGAGAACCTGGGCTGCGCAAACTGCGCCGCCAAGATGGAAAACGCGATTAGGAAGATAGAAGGCGTGAAGGACGCATCCATAAGCTTTATAACCCAGAGGCTCACAATCGAGGCCGACGAAGACAGGTTCGACGATATCATCGAAAAAGCTCAGAACGTCTGCAGAAAGATAGAGTATGATTGCAGAATAGTTGGTTAGGACATATTTTTATGACTAAGAAGCAAAAGCAGAATCTAATAAGGATACTTACATCACTTGTGTTGTTCCTTGTCGCCGCCCTCATCCCCTCTGATGGTCCGCTTCGCTTTTTCGTCTTTCTTCTCCCCTACGCCGTAATCGGCTACGACGTGCTTTACTCCGCGGCGCTTAACATCGTCCACGGACAGGTTTTTGACGAGAATTTTCTGATGGCGCTGGCAACCGTCTGCGCCCTAGCGATAGGCGAATACCCCGAGGCCGTCGCTGTCATGCTCTTTTATCAGGTCGGCGAGCTCTTTCAGGACCTTGCTGTCTCAAAAAGCCGAAAGTCGATTGCCGAGCTGATGGACTTCCGCCCCGAGAGCGCGCTGCTCATCCGCGAAGGTGTTGAAACAAAGGTTTTGCCGGAGGAGGTCGGGGTCGGCGAGACTATTGTAGTCAAGCCCGGCGAAAGAATCCCGCTCGACGGCATTGTCCGGGAGGGACTGTCGTCCATCGACACCTCCGCGCTCACGGGCGAATCCCGCCCCATTGATATCGGCCCGGGCGAGAGCGTTTTGAGCGGCTCAATAAACCTAAGCGGCGTCATAAAAGTCGAGGTTACAAGCAGGTACGAAGACAGCACCGTTGCTAGAATACTCGAGCTTGTCGAAAGCGCCGCCTCGAAAAAGGCAAGGGCCGAGCGCTTTATCACGCGCTTTGCAAGGTACTACACGCCGAGCGTAGTCGCCGCTGCCCTGCTGCTGGCCGTTGTCCCTCCCCTGCTCTTCGCGCAGGACTGGTCGCAGTGGGTCAACCGCGCGCTTATTTTCCTCGTCGTCTCCTGCCCCTGCGCCCTCGTGATATCGGTGCCGCTCTCCTTCTTCGGCGGCATAGGCGGGGCATCCCGCGAGGGAATTCTCATCAAGGGCGCAAACTACTTGGAGGCACTATCAAAGGCCGAGATTGTCGTGTTTGACAAGACGGGCACACTCACAGAAGGCTCGTTTACGGTCTCAGCCGTCCACCCCGAAGAAGGGCCTGAAGCGGAGCTTCTCGACATCGCGGCGCACGCCGAGAGCTACTCGAACCACCCGATTGCCTCCTCGATTGTCGCGGCGCACGGCGGGGAGATTGACAAGAGCCGGGTCGGCGAGATAACCGAGCTCTCCGGCCTCGGCGTGAGGGCGCGGATAGACGAAAGGCTCGTCCACGTCGGAAACTCAAAGCTCATGGAGCAAATCGGCGCTTCAGGCCGCGACTGCGACAGGGACGGCACCATCGTGCACATAGCCGTGGAAGACAAGTACAAGGGCCACATCGTAATCTCCGACAGGGTTAAGCCGGACGCAGAGAAGGCGGTAAGCGAGCTCCGGCGCCTCGGCATAAGCAAGACAGTCATGCTCACCGGAGACTCCCGAAAGGTCGCGGAAGCCGTTGGCTCTCTGCTTAAAATCGACGAGACCCGCTCCGAGCTGCTCCCCGACAAAAAGGTCGCCGAGGTCGAAAAGCTCCTGAGCGAAAAGAGCAAGAGCGGCACGCTCGTTTTTGTAGGCGACGGCGTTAACGACGCCCCGGTGCTCGCGCGGGCCGACGTCGGAATCGCGATGGGCGCGCTCGGAAGCGAGGCCGCGATTGAGGCCGCCGACATCGTCCTGACCGACGACAAGCCTTCAAAAATTGCAAGGGCCATAGTACTATCCAGAAAAACCATGCGCATAGTGCGCCAGAACATCGTGTTCGCGCTTGCCTTCAAGGCGGCGGTCCTCGTCCTCGGGGCCATGGGCCTTGCGAGCATCTGGCTTGCCGTTTTCGCCGACGTGGGCGTCATGGTGCTTGCGATTTTAAACTCAACTAGGACCCTAAAGAGCAAAAGCTAAAGTTTTATTACCGGACAGAACCCCCGATACCGCCGTTAAGGCGGTGTCGGGGATTTTTTGTTTAGCTGAGGCCGGCCGTTTGAACGCCCAAAATAATATTTCCAAAAAATGTAACAATATGTATGGACTTCCGCGAAGAAACGTGTTAAACTAAGTTGGTAAATGGATAATTTTTACAATAATTCTATTAAATTTACAATTATTGCACCCCGGGCCAAGGGCAGGAAGGAGGTTTGCCAAGGCAGTGGATTAGTTTCGGAAGTTTCGCAACATACGCAGGTTTCGGAAGGGGCAAAGCGGCTGTGCGAACCTGAATCCAGGCCGCGCCTCTCCGGCAGGCCGCGGCTTCCGATTAGCCGCCACTAATTAACTACCGAGGAAGGAAGGCTATGTCAACTCAATACTTTGCAAACAAACTTCTCATAACTGGCGGAACCGGCTCCTTCGGCGGGGCCGTATTAAGCCGCCTCATCGACACGGAGATAAAGGAAATCAGGATTTTCTCCAGAGACGAGAAAAAGCAGAACGACATGCGCCACGCATATCAGAGGTCCCATCCCGAGTCCGCGCACAAAATAAAGTTCTACATAGGAGACGTGCGGGACCTTGCCTCGATTAAATACGCGATGCACGGCGTGGACTACGTCTTCCACGCGGCGGCGCTAAAGCAGGTGCCCTCCTGCGAGTTCTTCCCGCTGGAAGCTGTCAAAACAAACATACTCGGGACTGACAACGTTCTGACCGCCGCAATCGAAGCCGGCGTCAGAAAGGTCATCTGCCTTTCCACCGACAAGGCGGCCTATCCGGTTAACGCGATGGGCGTCTCGAAGGCGATGATGGAGAAAGTGATTATAGCAAAGGCCCAGACAGTTAACCCGGATAAGACCCTTATCTGCTGCACGCGCTACGGGAACGTCATGTGCTCGCGCGGCAGCGTCATCCCTCTTTTCATAGAGCAGATAAAGGCCGGGGTCCCCCTCACGATTACCGACCCGGCGATGACGCGCTTTATTATGTCGCTCGACGAGGCGGTCGAGCTCGTGCTCTTCGCCTTTGAGCACGGGCAGCCAGGCGACATACTGGTCCAGAAAGCCCCCGCATGCACGATTGGGGTGCTTGCCGAGGCGGTCATGGAGCTCTTCGATGCAAAAAACGAGGTAAGGATAATCGGAATCAGGCACGGCGAAAAGATGTACGAGACGCTGCTTACAAACGAGGAGTTTGCCCACGCAATCGACATGGGCAGCTACTTCCGCGTGCCCGCCGACACGCGGGACTTAAATTACGAAAAGTATTTCGTAACCGGCGAGCGGAAACGCCCGAGGTATAAGACCTACAACTCAAACAATACGACGCTGCTGACCAAAGAGCAGGTAAAGGAAAAGCTCCTTAGCCTGCCTTACATACAGGAAGAACTGGCGGCAAGGGAGGATTTGTATGAACGTGCTTATAACAGGCTCGCGCGGCTTTATCGGTAAAAACCTCGTCGCGAGCCTAGACAATATACGTAAGGGCAGCGACAAGGCCCGCAGAGCTTTCGAAGACCTCAATATACTTGAATACGACATCGACACGGAGCCCTCGCTGCTCGACAAGTACTGCGCCGAGGCCGACTTCGTTTTCAACCTCGCCGGCGTAAACAGGCCGGAGGACCCCCGCGACTTCATGACGGGCAACCTTGGCTTCGCTTCGCTTCTGCTCGAGGCTTTGAAGAGGCAGGGAAACCGCTGCCCGGTTATGATGGCCTCCTCCGTGCAGGCGGAGCTCAATAACCCCTACGGTCGCAGCAAGAGGGCCTGCGAGGAGCTTGCGCGCGAATACTCGCAGGATACCGGCGCGCCGGTCTTTATCTACCGCTTCCCCAATGTTTTCGGCAAGTGGTGCCGCCCGAATTACAACAGCGCCGTCGCCACCTTCTGCTTCAACATCGCGCACGGGCTGCCCATAAGGCTTGACGACCCCGAGCGCCTTTTGAGCCTCGTCTACATAGACGACCTGGTGGACGAGCTCCTGCGCGCGCTCTCGGGAAGCCCCACGAAAAGCGGCGACTTCTGCGCCGTCCCCGTCTTTCACACTGCAAAGCTCGGGGATATCGCAGAGCTTATCTACAGCTTCAAGGCCGCGCGGGAGGAAAGGACGGTTCCCGACCTCTCCGACCCCTTCGTTACAAAGCTCTACTCCACCTACCTCTCCTATGTGCCGGAAAACGAGCTGAGCGTACCTCTGACCATGCACCGCGATGGGCGCGGCAGCTTCACGGAGATTTTCCGCACGCCCGAGAGAGGCCAGGTATCGATAAACATAACGGAGCCCGGGATAACAAAGGGCAACCACTGGCACCACACAAAGAGCGAGAAATTCATCGTTGTCTCGGGAAGGGGCCTTATCCGCTGCCGGAAGGTCGGCAGCGACAGGGTTATCGAGTACCCGGTGAGCAGCGAAAGGCTCGTCTCGGTCGACATACCGCCCGGCTATGTGCACAGCATCACGAATACGGGCAGCAGCGAGCTTGTAACGCTCATGTGGGCGAGCGAATGCTTTGACGAAAGCCGTCCCGATACCTATTACGAGGAGGTATAGGCGGATGTCAAAGCTGAAGCTCATGACCGTGGTCGGCACGCGCCCTGAAATAATCCGGCTTTCGGAGATAATCAAGCGCGCCGACAGGTATTTTGAGCACGTCCTCGTCCACACGGGGCAGAACTACGATTACGAGCTGAACCGCATCTTCTTCGAGGATTTGGGGCTGCGCGAGCCGGATTTCTGTCTCGAGTGCGCTGGAAGCGACTTGGGGGAGACAATCGGGAACATTATAGACAGGAGCTACAAGCTGCTGATAAAACAGAAGCCGGACGCGCTTCTCATACTCGGGGACACGAATTCCTGCCTCTGCGCGATATCGGCAAAGCGCCTGCACATACCGATTTTCCACATGGAGGCCGGAAACCGCTGCTTCGACGAGTGCCTGCCCGAGGAGACAAACCGCAGGATTGTCGACCATATTGCGGACGTAAACCTCTGCTACTCCGAGCACGCCCGCCGCTACCTGAACGCGGAAGGCAGGCCGAAGGAGCGCACCTTCGTGGTGGGCTCCCCGATGGCCGAGGTTCTGAATGCCAACCTCGAAAAAATCAGGTCCAGCGACGTTCTCGATAGGCTGGGTCTTGAAAGAGGCAGGTACATACTTCTGTCCGCACACCGCGAGGAGAATATCGACACTGAGAAGAACTTTTTCAGCCTCATGAACGCCGTAAACGCTATGGCAGAGCGCTACAACATGCCGATTCTCTACTCCTGCCACCCGCGAAGCGCGGGCTTCATCAGAAGGCGGGCCTTCGCCTTCGACCGCAGGGTCATACGCCACAAGCCCCTCGGCTTTCACGACTACAACTTCCTGCAGGTAAACGCCTTCGCCGTTGTCTCCGACAGCGGGACCCTGCCCGAGGAGAGCGCCTATTTCGCCTCAATCGGACTGCCCTTCCCCGCCGTGTGCATACGCACCAGCACGGAGCGCCCCGAGGCGCTGGAGAAGGGTAGCTTTGTCCTGGCCGGAATTACCGCAAGGCAGGTCCTGCAGGCCATAGATCTCGCGGTCGAGATGCAGAGGGACGGAGTTCCGGCCTCCGAAGTGCCGGACTACAAGGACCTCAACGTAAGCGGCAAGGTGATAAAAATCATACAGAGCTACACCGGAATCATAGACAGAATGGTGTGGAGAAAATACTAAGTCCGCAGCGCTTTCTCTCTGCACCCCCTCAAGGTGGATAAGATATGAGAAAACGAAAAACCTTTCTTGTTCTGGACATCCTGCTGCTTATCCTAACCCTCGCCTTCATATGGCTAAGCTCCCTGGAGAGCGCCTCGGAGTCGGCTGAAAAGAGCAGCGGTCTGCTCGCCAAGATAGCGCCCCTGCTTGAGCTTTTCCTGAGCGCCGAGAGGATAAGCGAGCACTTAATTCGCAAGCTTGCGCACTTTATCGAGTTTGCCCTGCTCGGCGCCGAGCTGACGCTGCTTTGCGTCATCCTCCGCCGCGTGCGCCTGCAGCAAATCATAAACTGCCTCTCCGCCTCTCTCGCCGTCGCCGTCGCCGACGAGGCCCTCCAGCTTCTGTCGGACCGCGGCCCGCAGGTCAGCGACGTGCTGCTGGACTTTTGCGGCGCCGCCTTCGGCATCCTGTTTGTGCTTTTAATATACGGACTTGCGCGCATACGAAGGCGTACTTAAAGAGGCTTAGGGAAACAAAAAACGCCCGGTTCCACACAGAGGGGGCCCGGGCGTTTTTTGCCTGTCCGGAACTTTTTAACAGCGAACTCGTCAAGTTATACAATGGCCTTTTCCGGCGATTATTAAAATTCTATTACATACTTCTTGTTTTGTAATACAAATGACACACAAAATCTATGTATTATCTGTTATAATTTAGGAGCCGTTGTCGGAAATTGTCGCAAAACCTTATCGAAACAGGAGGATTGATTAAATGACGAAAAAGTTAGTCTCAGCAATACTGGTGCTTTGCACTCTGCTTTTTGCGGCCGCTCCCGCGCTCGCTACCGACGGCATATCGGGTATGACAATGAGCGACGCGGGCTTGAAGTTCATAGAAGAGTACGAGGGCTTTTCGCCTTACGTCTATTCGGACTCCTCCAACTATTACATAGGCTACGGCACACGCTGTAACCCCGGTGACTATCCGAACGGCATTACTCGGGAAGAGGCCGAAGAGCTTTTGCGCCGGGAGCTTAAGGCCGTCGAGGACAGGGTAAAGAAAATGTTCGAATCCAGCGCCACCATCATCACCCAGAACAGGTTCGATGCACTGGTCAGCTTTACATACAACCTAGGTTCCGGCTGGATGAACCCCGACGAAGAGCTCTATAACTACATAAAAAAAGGTAACTACACTGAAATCGAGCTTGTAAACGCCTTCGGCGTCTGGTGCCACGTGGGCGGCAAGCCGAATCAGAAACTCATCGAAAGGCGTCTCGGAGAAGCCGCCATCTTCCTCTACGGCGATTACAGCATCGGCGAATCCACAAGGTACAATTACCTGATATTTAACCCCGGCGCCGGGACCGTCGAGAGGGACATCATATTCTACAAAGCCGGCGAGCCCTACGGCCAGCTTCCGAAAGCAAAGCAGAAAGGCTATACCTTCAACGGCTGGTTCACTTCGGATTTCTACAGGATTGACTCCACAACCACAGCGACAAAAAACATGACGGTCACAGCCGGCTGGTCCCTCGGGGAGGAAACCGTGGAAGAGATTACATACAAGGACGTAAAAGAGACCGACTGGTTCTACCAATATGTTAAGGACCTCAGCTCCAGAGGCGTAGTCAACGGTTACCCCGAAGGCGACTTCAGGCCTTCGGCCTCTTTGAGCTGCGGCGAAGCGCTGAAGCTCATACTGATTGCCACCGGATACAACGAGCAGAAGCCCACAAACTCCCACTGGGCGAGCGGATACCTCGACACCGCGGTTTCAAAAGGCATTGTGAAAGCGGGCCAGATAACCGACCTCGACGCGCCGATTACACGCCTTATGGTCGCCCATATCACGGCAAAGGCGCTCGGCTTTATCGAATCGGACATCGAGTCCCCCTTCGCCGACACTAGCGACGGATATGTGCTCACGCTCTACAGGCAGGGCATTGTCGAGGGCAGCACCGATACCGGCGTGCGCCTGTACAAGCCCGACGATATGATTAGCCGCGCGGAGGTAAGCACGATTGTCTGGAGGCTCTGCAACCTCGATATCTACGCAAACATGATAGAGACATCGGGCTACTGGGTGAACATACTTGAGGGCGTCCCCGTCCATACTCGCGAGCCGGACCGCTATTACCTTGAAAACGGCATAATGAAGTACGATTCCAACAGAATCGAGACCTGCGTCGGAGTGGACGTCTCCTCGCACCAGTACGATATAGATTGGGCCAGGGTCAAGGCCGCCGGCATCGACTTTGCGATAATCCGCGTAGGATACCGAGGCTATGAGACCGGAAAGGTCTGCCTGGACGATTACTTCCAAAAGAACATCGAGGGCGCGCTGGCAAACGGCCTGAAGGTGGGCGTGTACTTCTTCTCGCAGGCTATCACTCCCGAAGAGGCAATCGAGGAAGCAGAATTTGTCCTCAGCCACATCCAGGGCTACGACATAAGCTTCCCCGTCGTGTTCGACTGGGAGCCGATGAACTACAGCACCTCGCGCACAAGAAGCCTCGACAAGGAAACGCTGACCAGCTGCGCGGTGGCCTTCCTGGAGAGAATCAAGGCGGCCGGCTACAAACCGATGGTATACTTCAACAACTACCTGGGATACCTGAGATATGACTTAAGACAGCTGACCGGCTACGACTTCTGGTACGCAAACTACTCCGCGATGCCCTCCTTCTACTATGACTTCGACATGTGGCAGTACACATCAAGCGGCAGGGTCGACGGAATCGCGACAAACGTCGACATGAACATCTGCTTTAAAAAGTATTGATTCCCAATGATTAGTGAAAAAGCGCTGTAAAGGAAAATCCCTTACAGCGCTTTTTTGTGCCTGAAACGTGTTTTTCGGGGAAAATCGTCAAATCATAAGTACGAGGTGACGATATGCTGGACCTGAAAAACTTCCCCGACGCCGTGTACTACGAGCCCGAAACGCTAAAATATCCGCTCGGCAGGCTTATGCGCGAAAAGTACGGCGACAAGCCCTGGATAGAAGTAGAAAGCCACAACAGCATCCCCGAGCTTCAGAAGAGCCGGAACAGGGAGTTTCCGAAGCTCAAGCGCCTTCTCATCCTGGGCGTTCGCAAAACGCACAAGTATGTGCCGAACCATAAGGTTTCAAACTTCCTCGTCCCCTTCACCTCCTCCGGCTGCAGCGCGATGTGCCTTTACTGCTATCTGGTCTGCAACTACAACAAATGCTCCTACCTGCGAATTTTCGTTAACCGCGAGCAGATGATGGACAGGCTGATTTACGAGTCAATCAAGGCGGCTACGCCTCAGACCTTCGAGATAGGAAGCAACAGCGACCTTGTCCTGGAAAACCAGGTCACAGGCAATCTCCCCTGGGTCATCGAAAACTTCGGCGCGCGCGGAAAAGGCACAATCACCTTCCCGACGAAATTCTCAATGGTGGAACCCTTGCTGAAGCTCAACCATCAGGGCAAGGTCCTGTTCAGGATGAGCCTAAATCCCGAGGAGATTGTAAGGAGGGTCGAAATAGGCACCTCTCCCCTTCGCGACAGGATAAGGGCGCTGAACGATATGTGCGAGGCGGGCTACCGCGTGGGCATACTTCTCGCCCCCGTTATTATGCTGCCCGGCTGGCGCGAGATGTACGGCGGCCTCTTGGAGCGCCTGTCTTCGGAGCTCTCGGAAAAGGTCAGGCGCGAGGCCTTCATTGAGATTATTTTCATGACCTACAGCTATGTCCAGAACTTCATCAACACCGAGGCCTTCCCGGGCGCGCCGGACATCTTCGACAGGGAGAGCATGACCGGCAGGGGCAGGGGCAAATACTGCTACCGCGAGCCGCTGAGAGAGGAAGGCGAGGCCTTCCTTCGCGAAAAAACAAAGCAGACTCTGGGCGATATGCCCATCCTTTACGTCGTTTGAGCGGAAGCCAGGAGCGCATAATTTCAGCCTGCGAATACTTGCCTAAAACCGCCGCAAAAAACGCACTCCCTGATATGGCAGGGAGTGCTTTCTGTCTATGGGACTTTTTTCTATACAAGGCTTTTCGACTTCCATTTTCCGCTGCGGAATCGGAAAAATCCGGTGGCAAGGCCGATTGTCCAGCCGATGGCGTTCGACCAGGCCATGGCGCTCATTCCTAGCGCCCGCACCAGGGTAAAGGCCATAATAACGCGGAAGGAGAAATTAAACACGGTAATCGCCAGAAATCCGGACATGTCGCCCGCCCCTCTGAGCACGCCCGTGTGGGTGCACATCATGCCGAATATGAAGTAGAAGGCTGAGGTTATCCGCAGGTACTGCGAGCCGACGGCGATTACCTCGGCGTTTTCGAGGTTGTCCGCGACAAAGAGCCCGACAAGCGTGCCGCCGAAAACATAGAGCAGCGCCGCAACCGCAATTCCGATAATAATCACCATCTTGATTGCCGCCACGTAGCCCTTAGGAATCCTGTCGTACCTTTTCGCTCCCATATTCTGCGCGGTAAAGGTGGAAATCGCATTCCCCATCGTCGCCATCGGGAGAATCGTTATCGAATCTATCCTGCCCGCCGCAGTGTATCCCGCCATGGCCGAGGGGCCGAAGCTGTTTACAACCGACTGCAGGCAGATAAGCCCTATCGACACTACTGACTGCTGCAGCGTGGAAGGCCCAGCCACACGGCAGATTTTGAGCAGCAGGCCGCCGTCGAACAGCGAGGGCTTCTCCTGCGCGACAAGCCCATTAAGCTTATGGACCAGGACCGGCAGGGAAAGCAGAACGGACACTCCCTGCGATATGAAGGTGGCCCAGGCGACGCCGCCCACGCCCATATTGTACTTAATCACAAACAGCATATTTAAGCCTATGTTCATCACCGAACATATAAAAAGAAATACAAGCGGCTTCTTTGAATCGCCCAGCGCGTTGAAAACCGCATTGAAGGCGTTGAACATAAACAGAAAAACAAAGCCGTAGAAGTATATGCGAAGGTAGAGCGCCGCGTCCCCGATTACCGTCTCCGGAGTGCCGAGCAAAACAAGCAGCTGCCTGTGGAACATAAGGCCGATTGCCGTGAGCAGAAGCGAAAGCGCAAGGAAGGAGACCACCGCCGTGTTTACCGCGGTCTTCATCCGGCCGTACTGGCCCGCGCCGAAAAGCTGCGATATGACTATCGAGGCTCCGATGGAGCCGCCGGTGGCTAGGGCCACGAAAAGCATTGTCAGCGTCGAGGAGGCGCCGACAGCGGCGAGCGCGTCGGGTCCCACATAGTTGCCGACAATAATGCTGTCCATCATGTTGTAAAGCTGCTGGAAAACGTTTCCCAGAATGAGAGGCAGCGAAAAGGCTATAAGCGCCTTTGAAGGGCTTTCTTCAATGAGTTTGTTTGACATTTGGTTTTCTCCTCTGTCTAGTATGGGGAATATCATGTCCCGCAGAGGCGGGCTAATAATTCGTCGTTGATTTCGGTCCAAAGTGCCGGAAATGTATTTGACAATGTCTATTATTCTAATATAGAGCCGTGTTATAAAGCAAGATGTTTTGAATTTCCATGTCACTTTTTGTCGATGTATACAGATTAATTTGCAGCTCAAAGAAGCCTTAAAGTATTTTCCCGGAAGTCAGGGCCATCCGCGGGCATTGCCCCGGCAGACTTAATCGCGAACTGTTTATGCCCGGAAAATCTTCTCAGGTTTTCTATAACATCAATGTTTCCGCGCATACCCCGAGACGGCGCAAAAAACAAGCGGGGCTGACTAAGCCCCGCTTTGGCGTAAGTTCTATAATTTTCGCTGCCAGGTTAAAACAGCCGCCGCTTTAATAATCCTTGCTTTGTCAGATAAAAGCCGCCGGAGTCCGATTTAATCGGCGAGCAGGAATTTGCTTTTGCCGCAGTCGTAGAGCTTGCACGGCATGCGCCCTTCATAATCCCTGCCCTGAACCGAACCGCTTTTCAGGAGCTTCAGCCCCTCCAGAATGTCTGAGATAACCTCCGGAGACTCTTTAAGGACGGCCCCGTGTGAGGCGTAGATTAGGTCAATCTTATCTTTCAGTGCCAGGAGCTTTGTAAGCGAGTGCTCCAAAGCCAACAGGTTGCGGCCGGGCCCGAACATAAATATCGGCGAGGACTGCATCGAGTCTCCCCCGAACATCTCCCTGTTCTCCCTGTCGAAAAGCGCTATGCTCCCGGGCGTGTGGCCGGGTATAAGTATTACCTCATACTTTACCGAGCCGAGGTCGAACACCTGGCCCTCCCAGACCGGCACAAGATTCTTGTTTGCGTCCGGGTGCTTGGAGAAATAGTAGTCGTAATCCGAGGGGTGCATATGGATTTTCTCAAACTGGGAGTTTGCGCCGACATGGTCGCGGTCGGCATGGGTGATGACGACGGTTACGGGCTTATTTGTGAGGCTTTCAACCAATTCCCTGAGATTGCCGCCGCCGAGACCGGTGTCAATCAAAAGCGCGCCGCTTGTCCCCTCGACGAGGAACATTCTGACAAAGTCTTCCTCGATTGCCCAGATACCCTTTTTAAGCTCGCTAACCTTATACGGTGAACCCAAGACTTTTCCCTCCTTTTAGAGCAGTTGCTGCTCGTTGATTATGAGCTTAAACTGAAGCCCCAGCTTCTCCGCGGCCTTCCGGCAGAGCGTCATGCGGCCGAGAAAAATCTCGAAGTAATCCATAACAGTGCCGTAGCGCTGGTCGATGGTCAGCTTCAGCTTAATCAGCGTCTTGTCCTCGTTAATCTTGGTAATCGCTTTCTTGACCGAGTAGTTTACGCGGTCGTGTATATCGAAGGTAGAGATATCCTTGTTGCGCACGCGGCTTCTGCGCACGTCGGTCTTGTCGGCGAGTATCAGCGCCGCCGCAATCGGGTTTACCGCCTCGGCCGTGCCCTCGTCGTGGTTTCCAATCGCTGTCGTAATCGTCGCAATTTCATCGGGAGGAAAGCCCATGTTGTCCAGTATGCGGAAGGCCATGACCGCGCCGCTCTGGGCATGGTCCACGCGGTTTATCAGGTTGCCTATATCGTGCAGATAGCCCGCGATGGCCGCAAGCTCGCAGTCGCGCTCCGGGTAACCGAGGGTACGCAGTATGTACCTTGCAGTCTCGGCCACCTTTGTGACATGGGCAAAGCTGTGCTCGGTGTAGCCGAGCGCGGTGAGGGACTCGTCGGCCTTCGCGATATAGGTGTTTATTGCCGCGTCGTTCTTTATATCCTCAAAGGTTATCATCTGGGCTCTCCTATTTGCAGATATCTATAATAACCTGGGTGAAAATCTTCGCGCTGGTTATTATATCCTCTATCGAAGCGTACTCGTCCGGCCCGTGAACCCGGTAATCCCTGCCCGGCATTTCGCAGCCGAAGGCAACCGCGCCCTCAATTCCGTGGACATAGGTGCCCCCTCCTATGGCAAGGCATTCTCCTTTACAGCCTGTGTACTCTTCGTAGACCTTCAGAAGCGTCTTGACGAAGGGCGAGTCCGCGGGAGTGTGGTGCGGCATGGTAATCTCGTCATCGCCTTGGATTTCAATGCCTTTAGCCGCAAGTTTCGCCTTAACCGCCTCCGCCACGCTCTCCTTGGTGCCGCAGGCCGGGAAGCGGCAGTCGAATCTTGCCGAAAATCCTGTAAAGCTGAAGTCCATTACACTCAAATTAATAGTTAATGGGCCGGAAATCTCGTCTTTCTGCTCTATTCCGAGGTATTTCCCGTAATAATCGCCGTGCGGGAAGAGCCCGTTCAGCGCGCAAATCATCTCGTAGCTGCGGCTCGGGGCAAATCTGAGATGCGAGAGCAAGAACAGCAACGCGGTCAGCGCGTTTACCCCGTCCTCGGGCTTCGAGGCATGCGCGCCCTTTCCGTGCGCCGTGATTTTGATAAGGTCGTTATCCTGCCCCTCGAGCGTGAACCTCGCGCCTGAGTACTCCTCAATCATCTCGGCCATCATTCCGAGCATGTCGTAATCGAGGCCCTCGACCACCGCCGTGGCCTCGGCGGGGACCGCGTTCACGGTCTGGCCGCCCTTAATCGAAACAACTCTCGGCAGCGCCCCGTCCTCCTCCCAGCTTGCGCCGAAGGTCGGGGCGTACCTGCCCTTTTCAATGTTGATGACCGGAAACTCGGCGTCCGGCGTAAAGGTCTTCGGCGAGGGGCTGACGCGGCTATAATAGTACTTTATATCCTCGCTGCCCGTCTCCTCGGCGGTGCCGAGTATGACTCTCGCGTTTTTACTGAGATTCGGCTCAATCTCCCTCGCGCAGGCCAGAGCGTAGAGCGCGGCGACAGCCGGCCCCTTGTCGTCCATAGCGCCGCGGCCGTAGATTAATCCGTCCTCGACCGTGGCGCGATACGGCTCCTTAGTCCACCCGGCCCCTTCGGGGACGACGTCCAGATGGGCGAGTATAGAAAGCTCAGTCGGCTTGTCGTTCAAATCAACTGTGCCGACGTAGTTTTCCATGTTGACCGGCGAAAACCCGAGCTCGCGCGCGATTTTGAGCGCCTCGTCTAGAACTCTTGCGGGACCCTCGCCGAAGGGCATTCCCTTTTTGGGCTCACCGCGCACGCTTTTTATATTTATAAGCCTGCAGATATCCTGCACAAGTTTCTCCCTGTGCTCCTCAAAATATGAATCGATTTTCTCCCTGTACATGACTGCACCTCCAAACGCAGTAAACTTATCCGACCTTTTCAAGAGAAATCCGCTTTCTCTCGACGTCCACCTCTATAACCCGCACCCTGATTATGTCGCCGACGCTGACGACGTCCATCGCGCGCTTTACGTAGGTTTTGGACAGGCGGCTTATGTGAATAAGGCCGTCCTGATGCACGCCTATGTCGACGAAAGCGCCGAAATCGGTCACGTTCCGCACGGTGCCCGTAAGCTCCATGCCGGGCTTAAGGCTCGTTATGTCCATCACGTCTGTGCGCAGTATCGGCTGCGGCAGCTCGTCGCGCGGGTCGCGCCCGGGCTTTAGAAGCTCGGAGACTATGTCGCGCAGCGTCGGCTCGCCGATTCCGAGCCTGTCAGCGACCTTCTCCCAGCCGAGCTCAGAGACGCGCTTTTCAAGCTCGCCGACCTTGCGGTTTCGCACGTCCTCCTCTGTGTAGCCCATGAGCTTCAGCAGCTTTTTCGCCGCCGCGTAGGACTCCGGGTGCACGGCCGTATTGTCAAGCACCTCTTCGCTCTCCGGCACGCGCAGGAAGCCCGCGCACTGGGTGTACACCTTCTCCCCTATGCCCTTTACCTTCAAAAGGTCCGAGCGCCTTTCAAAACGCCCGACGCTGCTGCGATACTCATAAATATTCCTCGCGATTTTGGAGCTTATGCCCGCGATACGCGAAAGCAGCGGGACCGACGCGGTGTTCAAATCCGCGCCCACGCTGCTGACGCAGGACTCGACCACTCCGTCAAGCGACTCGCTCAGCTTCTTCGGGTCCAAATCGTGCTGATACTGCCCCACGCCTATCGACTTCGGGTCAATCTTGACAAGCTCCGCGAGCGGGTCCTGAAGCCTTCTTGCAATGGATATCGCCGAGCGCAGCGAGACGTCGTACTCGGGGAACTCCTCGCTTCCGAGCTTCGAGGCGGAATAGACGGAGGCTCCCGCCTCGTTTGTGATTATATAGCTGACCTTGCGCTCTATGCCCTTTAGCAAATCGGCTATGAAAATCTCGCTCTCCTTTGAGGCCGTGCCGTTGCCGATTGATATTATGTCAACCTTGAAGGTGTTTATTATATTCGTGAGTATCCGCCTTGCCTCTTCGGTCCTGTTCTGCGGAGGCGTGGGATAGACGACGGTTGTGACGAGGACGTCGCCCAGCTCGTTTACAACCGCGACCTTGCAGCCGGTGCGGTAGGCTGGGTCAAAGCCCATAACGACCTTGCCCCGCACGGGCGGCTGGAGCAGCAGATTCCTCAGGTTGTCCTTAAAGACCTCGACAGCCTGCTCCTCGGCCTTCTCGCTTATCATACGCCGCACCTCGTTCTCCACCGAGGGGGCGATAAGCCTCTTGTATGCGTCCTCGACCGCGGCCGCAACCTCGGCCGTCGAGGGGGCGGGGTCGTCGCTGCACATGCGCTCTTTCAGGAAGGAAATGATTTTCTCTTCGTCCACCTCGACCTTGACGGAGAGGAAACCCTCGCGCTCGCCGCGGTTTATCGCAAGCGTGCGGTGGGAAGGTATCCTGCTCAGCGGCTCGGAATAATCGTAATAAAGCCTGTAGACCGAGTCCTCCTCCTGTTTCGCCTTCGAGACGAGGAGCCCGTTTTCAAAGGTGTAGTCGCGAATCCACTTGCGAAACTCGGCGGTATCCGAAACGCGCTCAGCTATGATGTCCCTCGCGCCGGCGAGCGCCTCCCCGGCGCTCCTTACCCCCTTTTCCTCGTCTATAAACCCGGAGGCGACCTTCAGAAGGTCAAGGTCCTGCTCCTGAGCGAGCAGGATGTCCGCCAGCGGCTCCAAGCCCTGCTCTATGGCTATCGTTGCCCTTGTGCGCCGCTTCGGGCGGTAGGGCCTGTAGATATCGTCAATCTCGGCGAGGGTTTCGGCGGCTGAGAGCGCCTTTTCGATTTCGGGCGTCATCTTGCCCTGCTCCGAAATAAGCCTGTGGACATCCTCGCGCCGCTCCTCAATCGCGCGAAGCGCGCCGAGCCTTTCGCTGAGATTTCTGAGGGTCTCGTCGCTAAGGCCGCCCGTCGCCTCCTTGCGGTAACGGGCTATGAAGGGCACGGTATTGCCCTCGTCCAGGAGCCTTACAGCGGCCTCCGCCTGCGAAGCCTTAATATTAAGTTCCTTTGCCAGCTTTTCTATAATGTTCAAACCTTATTCCTCCAAGAGCCTTCTGGCCGCCTCGGTGTTGACCTTCTCCATCTCGAGCACATGCCTCATCGACCTGAGAAGCTCCTTAATATTGTCACTCTTTTCAATCGCCCTGTCTATCATTTCCTTCAGATTCCTGCCGTCTACCTCGCTAAGGTCGCAGTAGAGCTCCTGCCCGATATAGCGCAGGAAGGCGCTCACCTTCGGGTCGTAGGCAATGCCCACAAGCGGTATGCCGTTGCCCGCGGCGAAAATCAGGCCGTGCAGGCGCATCGAAACTACCGCCTTCATGCGCGCCATAACCCCTATCGTCTCGCCCGAACTCATCACGTTTTTGATGATGTGGTACGGAACCTTTAGCCTCGCCGCGACCTTCTCCGAGGCCTCGACGTCCTTTTTGCTGTCTATCGGTATGAAGACGGGGGTAAGCCCGTACTTTTCATAAGCATACTCAGCCGCCCCGGCGAAAAATTCAAGTTTTTCGTCGAAGCCGGGCCAGTTTCGCAGCGCAAAGCAGATATAGCTGCCGCTTATCGCTATCCCCTCGCGCAGGAGCACGCTGTCCACCGTCTCCTCGCAGGCGGGAGTCAAGGTCAGGGCCGGGTCCGCGCTCAGGAGGATTTCGGGCTTAGTTACGCCCAGGCGCCTCAGCTCCTCAAGAGAATCCTGTTCCCTGAGGGTGATTATGTCAACCTTTCTGTTGATTACCTTTCCCGCGAGCCAGCGGTCGAAGCGGTAGTTGACGGGGCCGATTCCGCAGCCGTACATAATCACGCGGTTGCCCAGATTCTTGGCCGCCCAGATGTTGTATAGGTAGAAAAACAGCGACCTTCGGCTGGTGACGTCCTGAATAAGGCTGCCGCCGCCGTTTATATACAGCCTTGTCCTTTTCATCGCCCGGCGGAAGCCCAGTATATTAAACGTGTAGACGGCCGAGACACGGTATCTTATCCTCGTTTCGGCGGGATTCTTGGACAGCACCACAATTGGCAGGTCCGGGTCTATGTGGTGCATCTCGTTGATTATCGCCTCGAGTATGGCGTCGTCGCCGGCGTTGCCGCGCCCGTAGGCCCCGCAGATAACGACCCCGTCGCGCTTTTTCTCGGCCTTGCGGCGGTGGCGCCTCAGCACCGTTTCGTAAATCCTGAGCTGGGTGTTCCTCATCGCCTCAAGCGAATAGCACTCCCTCGCCTTTTCGCCGAGCTTTCTGCCCATCTTCTGCCTCAAATAGGGGTCCCGCGCGAGCTTAACCAGATGCTCTCCCAGCGTCTTGTAGTCCCCCGGCGGGAAGAGCAGGCCGTTTACGCCGTTGTCAATCAGATATGGAACTCCTCCGACGCTCGAGCTTATCGTCGGCAGCCAGGCCCTCGCGCCCTCCGTCAGAGCGTAGGGAAAGGTCTCGGAGAGCGAGGTGAGGGTGTTTATATCAAGAGCCCTGTAGAAGGCGTCCATATCCTCGACCCAGCCGAGGAACCTAATCTTTTCGGAGACGCCGAGCTCCGCGGCGAGGTTTTCGAGCATCTGCCGCTCCTCGCCGTCGCCCGCGACGAGAAGGCGTAGATTCCCGCAGCTTCTCACCGCCTCGGCAAAGCCGCGAATCAAGGTCGCTATGTCCTTTACCGGATTCAAGCGCGCCGCTATGCCCGCGACGACGCAGGTATCGGCGTCTATCCCCAGTTTCTCAAGATATGCCTTGCGGTCGAAATCCTTGTTTTCGTCCCTGAAATCAAGGCCGTTGTATATCGTGAAGACGCGCTCGGGCGGGAAGTTGCGGCTTATCAGGAGCTCCGTCATCGCGTCCGAGACGCCGACATAGTAGTCGAGTTCTCGCAGGGCGACGGCGTTAATCGTGCCGTAGACGAGCTTGCCCAAAGGGCGCCCCATATAGTCGAGCTTAGGGTCGCTGTGCACCGTTGTGATTACCGGCATCCTGAGGCTCTTTTTGAGCAGACTGCCCATGAAGTTGGCTCTTGAGCCGTGGCAGTGTATAATATCGAAGCCGCCCTGCACAATCTTCTTTTTCAGAATCGACAAATCGGTTAAAAGCCTGCCCGAGTTCACAATTTCCGTCGGAATCCCGAGCTGCCTTGCCTCGGCGGCAAAATCGCCCTCGCGGAAGCAGACGAGTTCGGCCCTTATAGCCTTGTTTAGTTCTTGAAGCAGGGATAAAACGTGCGTCTTTGCTCCGCCGACGTCCCCGCCGCTTATCAGCGTAATTATCTTCACGTATTCCTCCGAAAAAGCTAAATTTTTTCGCTTGCTCTTGTTAAATCCCGGATAATATTATACAATGTGGTTTAAGATTTTCATTGAATAAGATTTAATGCCGCCGTTTCCCTTAAAATCGGGGCCTGCGGCATAAGATAAACTCCTCGAGCGAAGGCCAAAACGGCGCCGTATCGTGTAAAACTGGGACATTTGGAATAATACGATAGTCGGCGGCCGCCGCAAAAATAACGCGGCGCTCGGCCCTTTGGCCTTGAAATATTATACAATACGAAATACCATAAAGCAACCTGAAAGGATGTCGTCCATGCAGAAAGAAAGAAAGAGAATAAACATCGTTGACATCATTATTATCCTTGTAATATTGGCTGTCGCGGCGTTTTTCGGAATGAAGTTTTTCGGCGGAGCAAATAGAAGTATTGCAAATCCCGGCGAGATAACATTCACCGTCCTGGTGGAGGCCGTTCCCGTGGAGTCGTACGAAAACCTGAAGGACACGCTGCCCGCAAAGGCGATAGCAAACGGCAGCTACATCGACTGCGAGATAAAGAGCGTAAAGGCCGAGCCCTGCGTTGTCAACAAAATTGAAAAAACCAACGGCAACAACCCCTATGTGGTGACCGAGATAGCGCCGAGCGGGGAATTTGTCAACCTCACCTTTACGATAACCGCCACCGTCAACCGCGACTCAATCCTGACCGAAGTCGGAACACAGGAGGTCAGGGTCGGCCGCAGCCATATAGTCAAGACAAGGCAGTTTGAATTCACCGGTACTATTTTAACCGTGGACAGGGCGGAATAGCCCTATGACGAAGGTATACGTAATAAGGCACGCGGAGGCGGAAGGCAACCTCTACCGCCGCATACACGGCCAGTACGACAGCCTGCTGACCGAAATGGGCATGCGGCAGCTTGATGCGCTGCGCAAGAGGTTTGAGAACGTCCATATCGACGCGGTCTACTCCAGCGACCTTTACAGGGCGCGGATGACGGCTTCCGCGATTTACGAGCCGAAGTCCCTGCCGCTTGTGACCATGCCGGAACTGCGCGAGGTCAACATGGGCGCGTGGGAGGACGTCTGCTGGGCCGAGGTAGAGCGCCATATGCCCGAGCAGTACAGATATTACAACACCGAGCCGCACAAGTGGTGCATCGAGGGCTGCGAGAACTACTACAGGCTCTCTGAGCGCATAGTGGGGGCAGTCACCTCTCTGGCGAAGAAGCACGAGGGGCAGAGCATAGCGGTAGTCACCCACGGCGGGGCCATAAGAGCCCTGCTTTGCAACATAATGGGCCTGCCGCCCGAGGAAATATGCAAGGTCTACTACTGCGACAACACCGCCGTTTCCCTTCTGATTTACGAGGACGGCAGGTTCAGAATCGAATATATGAACGACAACTCCCACCTCCCCGATGAGCTCAGCGCCTTCAAAAGGCAGACCTGGTGGAAGGAAAAGGATTTTACGGACAACACAAATATGTACTTCCGCCCCATGGACCTAGACAAGCGCGGCGAGCGCTATCTTGAGTGCTACCGCGACTCCTGGCGCGAGGCGCACGGCGACCTTAGCGGCTTTACGGAGGCCTTTCTCGATATCGCAAAGGCCCGCAGCCGGAGGTATCCGATGTCCGTCACCGAGGCTTATCTCGGCGACAAGCCCATCGGCATCCTCGAGCTCAATATGGAGCTAGACGCCGACAAGGGGGCGGGTTGGATAGCCTTTTACTATATCGACAGAGAGTACCGCGGAAAGGGGCTTGCCGTGCAGCTTTTGGGCCAGGCGACCTCGATTTTCCGCAAGCTCGGGCGGAAAACCCTCCGCCTCCGAGTGGCTCAGACAAACAAAAGGGCGATAAATTTCTACAAGAAGTACGGCTTTAAGCACATCGCCACCGAGGAGGGCGCCGTCTGCCCCCTGCTGGTGATGGAGAAGAATATAGCTGTGGAGTAGAACTATGCGGCGTAGATGGATTTACACTTCCCTTTGCCTCGCGGCGCTACTCGCCCTGTTCCTCAACTGGATGACGAAAACGCCGGCGGCGGGCCTGCCGGCGGCTGTTTCTTCCGTTGCGATTACCATTCTCTTCGCTCTATTGGGTATACGCTTCATCCCGCTGTGGATGCAGGACTGGAGCGGAGCCGCCGAGGCTTCGGACGCCCGCGCGAGCTCCGAGCGGGCTGTCTGTATTAAAATCTTTATTGCCCTGCTTCTTACGAGGGTTGCGACAATAGGGCTCTCGTATATACTCGACTGCGCCATAAACGGGGCCGGCGACTTTTCCGACAGGATGTATCTGCTCTGGACAAGCGGCGACGGCAGGCATTATCTCGACATCGCCGAGCGCTGGTACCAGTCGGCGGGCAGCAGGGACGAGGTTGTGCGGCTTGTCTTTCTGCCGCTCTACCCCATAGCAGTCCGTGTCTTCGCATATATTTTCGGCGATTACTTTTTCTCAGCCATGCTGATATCAAATCTCTCCTTCGCTCTGGCGGGAACCGTTCTTTACAGGCTTGCAAGGCTCGACATGGAACCTCGGGACGCGCTTTGCGCGGTGAAATACCTTGCGATTTTGCCGAGCGCCTTCTTTTTCTCCGCTCCTATGAGCGACTCGCTCTTTCTCCTGCTCTCAGTCTCCTGCATATATCTGGCCAGAAGAAAACGCTACCCCGCCTCCTGTTTCCTGGGCGGGCTTGCGGCATTCACGCGCTCCCTCGGCCTTACGCTTTTGGCTCCCGTATGCTTCGAGCTTGTTTCGGACCTCATACGCGAGGCGAAAAAGCGCGGCGGCAGAAGAAGTCTTAAATACCTCCCCGCCCTGCTTCTCATTCCCTGCGGCTTTGGGCTATACCTGTATATAAACTACCGGGTGTCGGGCAATCCCTTCCAGTACGCCGTATACCAGAGAGAGCACTGGAGCCAGAGCCTCGGCTTTTTCTGGAACACCGCCTCGTACCAGATTCAGTACGCGATAGCCAGCATAAAAGGCGGCGAGCCCTGGAAGCTTGCGGGCCTCTGGCTTCCAAACCTCGTCTTCCTTTTCGGCGCGCTTATCGTGATGGCGGCGGCCGTAAAGAAAATAAGGCCCGCCTACACCGCGTATTTCATAGCTTATTATATCGTCGCGATGGGCGTGACCTGGCTTCTCTCGGCTCCGAGGTACCTAGCTTCGCTCTTCCCGCTCAGCCTCGCTCTTTCAAAGCTTGCAGAAAAGCGCGCTGTGGACAGCCTGCTGACCGCGGCCTTCCTGCTCGGCACAGTTTTGTACTTGTCCGCATTCGCCGCGCGCTGGCAGGTGTATTGAGGTTCTTTCATGCTTTCCGGTTTCAAGGCGGCGACAATTTTGCACAGCAGAAAAGGGATGCTGCAAGTCAGCATCCCTTTAAAATTTCCAAGGCAAAAGAACGGCGGCGCGGGCAGCCGTTCTTTTCAATACTTGTCTAATTTTTGCTAAACTTTTTTATCAGAACGGAAGGTTCAGACCGCCTGTAATCTTGGACATGGTCTGGCTAATCGACTCCTCCGCCTTTCTCAGCGCCTCGTTCACCGCCGCGACGATGAGGTCCTCAAGCATCTCGACGTCTTCGGGGTCCACGGCATCCGGCTCGATTTTAACCGAAACGAGCTCCTTCTTGCCGTTCACCGTTGCGGTAACTACGCCGCCGCCCGCGGTCGCGGAATACTGCTGCTCCTCAAGCTCGGCCTGCATTTTCAGAAGGTCCTGCTGCATCTTCTGCGCCTGCTTTATCATATTCGGATTGATTCCGCCGAAGCCGCCTCTGAATCCACCTTTTGCCATATCTTCTCTCCTCACTTAAACGTTATGTTTTCGAATCTGCTGAGCTTATCCAGCTTGTCCTCAAAGGCCTCAGCCTTCTTGGCGGAGTCGGTCACCACAACCTTCACCGCGCGGCCGAGCAGCCCCTCCGCCGCGGCCTTGACCGCGTCCTTAATCTCCTTTTTGTCCAGAGTTGTCAAATCAAACGGGCTCTTCGCCCTGATAACGACCGTGCCGTCCTGTATTTCGCCCTCGGCGTGGGATGGGTCGCTCAAAATAATAAAGTCGATTGGGTCAATCCTTTTCGCGGCCGCCCGCAGCAAATCGTCCCAGCTGCAATCGCCTGACTTCGGCACTGTTTCCGCGGCCGCGCTCTGAGGCGCATGCTTTGGCCTTCCTTCTTGCTCGTTTTTATCCACAGAAGGCCGGGCTGCGGCTTCCGGTACTGAAGAGGAAACCTGCTCGGCTCTGGGCTCAGGGGAGGGTTTTGGTCCTGCCTTTGGCTCCTTAACGGGCTCCTTTTCTGCGGGCCTTGCAGGCTCGCTTTCGCCCCCGCCTACGCCGCAAAGCTGCATGAGGCAAAGCTCGGCGACTATCTTGCGGTTTCCTCCGGCGTTTATGACACTCAGCTTTGACTGCACGGTCTCAATGTCCGACATCAGCCTTCTGGCAGAGACCAGTGAAGATAGTTCCTTCAGCGTCTTTTCCTCGTAGCCCCCGCTCTGGAGTCCCCAGCCGCCCTTAGGCGCTATCTTTGTCAGGAGAATGTCGCGCTGCAGGGCGCAGAGCTCCTCGAGCACCGCGGCGACATCCCTGCCGTCGGAGTAGAGCCTATCGAGAATCGCGAGCGCCTCGCCCGCGTCGCCCGATATGACGGCCCGCAGCAGCCTCTCAGTCTCGAGCCTGCCGGCCAGGCCTATCGCGTTCCGCACGTACTCGGCGGTGATGGTCTCCGCAGAAGAACACTGGTCCAAAAGTGATATCCCGTCGCGCATCGAGCCGTCGGCCAGCCGCGCGAGCAGCTCCGCCGCTTCCCCGCTGAGCTTCAGCCCCTCCTTCGAGGCGATGTGTATAAGCCTTTCGGCAATCACATCCGACGGCAGGCGCTTAAAGGTAAAGCGCTGGCACCTGGAGAGAATGGTCGCGGGGACCTTGTAAAGCTCCGTGGTCGCAAGTATGAACATGAGGTGCTCCGGCGGCTCTTCCATGATTTTAAGCAGGGCGTTGAAGGCGTCCTTGGAGAGCATGTGCACCTCGTCTATGATATAGACCCTCTTTTTTGCTGTGGCAGGCGAGTATATGGCCTCGTCGCGCAGGGCGCGCACGTCGTTGACGCCGTTGTTGGAAGCGGCGTCCATCTCTACGACATCGAGTATGCTGCCGTTTTCAATCCCCACGCAGGAAGGGCATCTGTTGCAGGGATTGCCGTCGACGGGGTTTTCACAGTTCACGGCGCGGGAAAAAATCTTGGCGCAGGTGGTCTTCCCCGTTCCTCTTGTCCCGGTAAAAAGATAAGCGTGGGAAAGGCGCCCCAAAACCACCTGGCGTTTCAGGGTTTCAACCACGCTGTCCTGGCCGACCACATCGTCGAATGTGCGAGGCCTCCATTTTCTATATAAAGCCTGATACATCAAAGTACCTCCTTCGAGGTTACGGCGCAAGGCAGGACCGCACACCCGCCTTTGACAATTGCGATATGCCCGTTACCCCTGCAGCCGGCTCAGAAACGGCGCCCTCACGGCACACGGAAGCTCCTGCTTAATGCTGCTCGGTTCCCCGCCTGACATGGTTCACAGGTTTCCGTTGCGCAAGACCGTCTCGTCATCACTGCTTACAAGGGTCAGGCGGCACATCGCAAAGCCGGGGGCGGGGTTCGTCTCTGCTATAGCGGATTGCAGATACAGGGCACCGCTAACTCCCCGACCAGTGCGGCCCTGCCTCACGCCGTATGCGTGAGACATATTGAAGCAATGCCTATTTTACTATACCGGAATATTATTTGCAATAGAAAAGAATTCAACAACACTGAATAAGTAGGAAGCCGGATAATTCCAACCGTTATTGCATATTCCGCGCCGCTTTCTAGCTAATCGGCCTGGGAGCCCTTGATTATCTGCGAAATTGCTTCCTCCATGCTGTACATTCCGCTGCTTTTGCCCATAATCCACTTGGCGGCGTAGATTGCCCCCTGGCCGAAGGCGGACCTGTTTAATGATTCATGTATCAGGCGAATCGTCTGATTCGGCAACCCGAATATAACCTCGTGCCTGCCGACTATGCCGCCGACCCTTATGGAGTTGACATGGACCTGCTTGTCCAGTCCAAGGTCCTCGGCTATTCTCAGCGCCGTGCCCGAAACGCCCTTCTTGCCCTTGAAGTGCTCCTCAATAATTTCTATATCTGCATCCGGCACGATTCGCTTAAGCAGCTTCGAGGCTTCGATGAGAAAATTAATCCCGAGCGTTATGTTGGGCGAGTACAAGACCGGGGTCTGGCGGCTGAGCTCTTTTAAATGTCTGATATCCTTTTCGTCGTAGCGCGAGATTGCGGAGACTATCCTAATGCCCAGCTTTGCCGCGCTCTCGTACTCTGATACGGCACTGGAGGTTGAAAAATCAATTATGACATCGACCTTTTCCCTCTCGAAAAAAGTGGCAAAATCGATATGTTGAACCGAGTAAATTCTCCCTTCATCGTGTTCAAAACCCAGAATGCGGCTTGCAAAATCCCCCTCATGGACGGTCGAATTTCTAATAACCCAGACAAGCTCGCAGTCCTTGTCCTCGATTATCTCCTTTGCAACTACCGAACCGGTTCTGCCGAAACCAAACAATCCAATTTTTATCGCCATGACTGCCTCCTTCGTATTTTACTATTTGAAAAAACTAAAAAACTGCGGATAAAATTAAACTGCAGATAGACTTCTGCAGCGTCAAAAATCACGGCAAACTCATATTCATTCACCATCACTTTCAACGCTTATGAGATTAGCTGACGGGTTCGGACAGAAAGCTTGCCCTACATGAAAACTCATGATTCACCCCAAAAATTGGTTCTCCCACTCCGTTTCCGGATTCAGCGCTTGCATATTATAGGAAAATGTTACCATATACCGCGATTAAAGTCAACTTCAGTTTGAGTTCTCAGCTAAGTTTCAACATTTTTTCTCTTTACATTTTCAAAATTAATGCTATAATAATCGATGGCGCTTTTCCTGAATATGTTCCCCGGGGCAGTTTAGGGGCGAGTTTAGTTGACCAGGAGCGCCGCGACAATTCAATACGTGGGGGTGTAGCACAGTTGGTAGCCCAAGTTAGGCGCTCAGCAGGCCCCCGAAAAGAACTGAATATCGTGGGGGTGTAGCACAGTTGGTAGTGCGTACGGTTCGCATCCGTAAGGTCAGGGGTTCGATTCCCCTCATCTCCACCACAATTTGGCCGAAAAGTCCGCTAATGCGGACTTTTCGGCATTTTGCGTCTTTTTTAGCCGGAAAAGTATAAGGAAGAAATATTATTCTCTGGTCAACGCCCTTTCACGGGCTTTAAGAAAGGTTTCAACACATTCGTCAATATCTTTTGGAGTGGTCTGCCATGAGCAGACGCTGATTCTAATGACGGGCTGGCCATGCCACTTTGCACCGCCGCACCAGCAACAGCCGCTTGATTGGATATTCTCTAGAGTTGCGTTAGTCAAATCATCGGTTTCGCACTTTACAAGTACCTGATTAAAGACCACATCATTTACAACAGTGAATCCATTTTCATTTAACTTCTCAGCAAAATATCTCGCATTATCACACAGAGCATCCACAAGCGCACCTACGCCTTTTTTACCCAAAAATTTCAGGGTTGCCCACAGCTCGATACTTCTCGCGCGTCTTGACATTTCCGGTGTATACAGCATCCCGTCTCTATATTTGCTGTACTGAATATATGAAGCGGATGCCTGCATAGAGTTTACAAGAGCAGAGCGCCTTTTGCATAAAACAATTCCACAGTCATAGGGAGCGTTAAGAGTTTTATGTGCATCTACCGACCATGAGTCAGCCTGCTCAAAGCCTTTGATGAGACAATACTTGTTTTTTGACGCTGCGGCCCACAGTCCGAATGCTCCGTCAATATGTACCCACGCGCCGGTTTCTTTTGCAATTTCAAATATTTCTTCAAACGGATCAAAAGCGCCGCTGTTTACGTTTCCGGCCTGCAAAATGAGAAGAGTGTTGCTGTCAATACGCGGCAGCTTTTCGGGTATGATCCGCCCCTGGTCATCGACAGGAGCCAGTTCCACTCTATTTCTTCCGAGGCCCAGCAGCGACAAGGCCTTAAAAACCGATGAATGCGCCTGTTCTCCCAAGACAACACGAATCGGAGGCGCTCCGAAAGGCCCGTCCTGATTCACATCCCAATTCTGTTTCAGTAGCAGCTCATTACGGGCAGCTGCAAGAGCACAAATGATTGCAGTGGATAAACCGCTCACAAAGCCCGCGGCAGTCCCGGAAGGCAAGCCCAATAAATCAACAATCCACTTTTCACATATCTCTTCGAGTTTTGATGCAACGGGGGACATTACATAGAGAGCGCTGTTTTGGTCCCACAAATCGGAGATCCACTTTGAAGCGACCAAAACCGGAAAATATCCTCCGTTAACAAACCCAAAGTATTTCCCTCCGCTTTGCGCAACCGTGGCAGCCGAGCCGAATTGACCGAGCTGATGCAGTATCCCGGACGGAGAGGAAGGAGTATCGGGCATTGGCTCGTCAAAAACATCTAAACCTGCAATCGCTTCGTCAGAGGGAAATACATTTTTATCATGCAAGCTGTCTATATATTTATAGGCATACATTTTTGCCTGCTCAAAAAGTTCTTTCGACTTTAATTGTTCCATTATCTCTTTTTTAAGCTATCAAAATTCATTACAAACGCTCCTTTTAATGATAGCATGATAATAACTAAAAGTATATTTTGTCATTGTGTGACAGTCAAGGTAGTATTCAGATATTACAATACTGGTGGAGTATCTTCATATAAGCAGATTGAAAGCATGAGATTCCGTCCCGAGGAGTTTCCGAAAACAGCGAGCAAAAAAATAAAAAAGGGATAAGTTTATAGAATGCCTGGGGTTAAGGATAAGATGTTGAACGTAATTATCGAGATTATCAATAAAACTTTTTCGCCGGCGATTACGGTTACCGGGGATACGGCCATCAAGACTGATTTGGGCTTAGATTCCTTTGAGATTGTCAATCTCATCTACATATTGGAAGACCGGTATAGGATTGAGATTAATGAGACGGATATAAGGTTTATTGTGACCGTCAATGATATTGCGATTATATTGCTCAAAGAACAGGATGCTTAAAGGCCGGGAAGAAGGATTAAAATACCGGTATAATGAAGCTTTTTTCTGTGAATCCGCATAGAGGCCAGGCCCGCATCATGCGCATGAGTTTGGAGATGTTATTTCGCTTCTGCTCTAGACAAGTATCTTGTAGGCTGGCTGGAATAGCAAAAAGCGCATTATGACAAAGATATCCATAAGGCGGGCGCCCGGGGCGGCGCAATCCTGCACGGGCGCATCGCAGGCGCCGATATAGCCGCAAGGCTGTTTGGAGTTGAAATCGACCCTGAAAAGGAGCTTGTGATTATCCTGCTGCCGGACGCCCTGGTCGACAAAGTGGTGGACGCGCTGACCGAGCAGCTAAATCTCAACGAAACCGGAAAAGGCATCCGCTTTGTCGAACCGATCATCAACACCCGCAGGCTGATTGAGACCATTGAAAAGTAATGTCGAGTAGATAATTATAATACAAGCACCTGAGCCGGTTGAATAGGCTCAGGTGCTTATTTGTTTAGATCTGTTAGTTATCTCGCGCCATGTCCTCTGGACGCGGGCATATATCGATCCTGCTTGCTTTCCAATTCAAGAGGTCAGCGGTCCGAACCCACTTATCTCCACCATTATAATACCCTCCCAAAAAAAGTTATGTAGTAACGATTATGCGCAGGTCCGGTGAAGGCCAGCTACCAATCAAGGCAGTTAACAGGTTAAAAAATTTTCTATTTTTTGATATATTTTCAGGATAGTCAATAAAATGCAATTCTATGGGTGCTAACTTGCATATATTTCCCTGTTTTTTGGAATATTGCGTCGAATTTTTTCATTTCAATCTCTTTCCGTATCGTTGACCTTATATTCCTATAATCAGCCAAAATTCGACCCAGCGCCTAATTTCGACCGTATGCGACATCTTTTTTTATATTAGCATGCAATTAGAAAATATAATTTGCCAAAAGTGCTTTTTGCTTTTCTCAAAGTGCCGTTTTCACATCCCAAAGCCGTTTTGGGCAAAAAAATACTGTCCACCGAATCGGTGAACAGTATTTTTATAATTATGTCTTATTTTCTCGCATATAGTTTCCTGTACTCCGAGGGCGACAGGTTCGCGCTGCGCTTAAACGCCACTGCAAAATGCGCCGGGTTTACAAAACCGCAAAGTCTCGCGATATCCTCAATAGAGCCTTCGCCGCTTTTGAGCAGTTCCTTCGCCTTTTCAAGCCGAATATCCATCAGGTAGCGATGAGGCGTCCTTCCGGTATACTCCTTGAATATTCGCTTAAAATGGTGGGGACTCAGGTAGATGAGATTGCAGATATCTCTGATGCTTATGTTTGAATGATAATTCTCCTGCATAAACAAAACGGCTTTGTTGATGTACGGGTTGTCCCTTCCATGCCTCTGCCTCTCCTTTTTCTGCCCGGTGTGTAAATCGCGGAGCAGCTGAAACACGATTTGCGTCGAGAGGCTGTGTAGCATCCTGGGATAGGCCTCGCCGTAGTTCATGAGCTCCGATTGGAAATCGCCTATCAAATCGAGCAGGCGGCTGCTGAAACGGCTATGGACGCGTTTAAGCTCAAAGTCTTTCTCCCCCGCCGTTTCCCCAGCTATTTCCCGGAAAAAATCCTTTTTAACCGCAATATGCAGGTATCTGCCATACACCTCGTTCCTGCCGGGAACGTAAACCCTGTCCCAGGGCTTGACTGCCAGCATATCCCCCTTTTTCACTTGGTATTCGGAATCGTTGATCCATATAACGGGGGGATTTTCTAGAAACAGAATAAAGTGATAGTCGTCGACGCACAGTTCTCTCCCCAAGGCATACTCTTTCGGCTCAAATATGGCTATATACCGGCAAATCGTCGCCTTCGTCCTTGCGTACATTTCCGGCGGGATTACCTCAAGAAAATAGCCAAACTCCGTCCCCATATTTTACCCCCTAAACGACGAGCGGCTCTCCGGGTTGTTCCTTCCTATTTCCTATACGGGATCCGGAAAGACAGCACAATTTGGATGTAGTCCTAATCGTGCAGATTCAGAAATATCATTGCCGTAGCTACATGCCCCTCGAATTATTGTCCGGCACAAGTGAAAACTGCTACCACAATTATACAATAAATTGCAAACGGATGCAATTAATAACCAAATCTGTTAATTTACCACTATAAACATATTCTCAAAAAGAATGGGTCAGGGTAGTATCCGTCAAAGAAACATCTCGGAAGGATCCAAAGGCATTCTCTTAGACCCCGTAATTGAGGGCATGGAACTGGCACAAATGCGGCCTTGTGGTTTTCTCCTTACGCATGCCTGTCTTTTTTTAATTTCCAACATATAAAAAAGAACTTGTGAATACCCATAGGCTAGGGTACAATTATGTAGTAAATAATTTGTTGCGGAGGTGTGAGATGAAAAATAAAGGCGTATGCAAAAACCGGATTATTGATGAAATTCGGAAAACTATCATCCCCCGTCCTCCCCTGACTGAGCAAAAGCGAACAGTTGAAAAACCGGAAGAACTTCTCTCGCTATTCGAGAGGTTGAAGCAAGCATTTTCTCCAATTAATTGCCGGGCTGTCATCTCCCATCCCGTGAGGTAGGTGGAACGTATGAAAATCAATGCGATTCTTATGAGCTGCAAGGACGATGTCGTAACTGCGCTTACAGACATTTCTGCTAATGAAGAAATCGTATATGAGCTAAACGGGCAGGAAAAAAGCATAAGAGCGGTTTCAGATATTCCAAAGTTCCATAAAGCAGCTATAAGGCAAATTAACCGTGGCGAACCCGTCAATAAGTATGGCGAGAAAATAGGTTATGCGACAGAAAACATAAATGCCGGCGAACACGTGCACCGGCATAACTTGGCAAGTTCCCTGTAAGGAGGGTTGAGCCGATGAAATTTTACGGTTACAGGCGCTCGGACGGGCGGGTTGGCGTCCGAAATCATGTCGTTGTGATACCCGGCGTGCTTTGCTCGAGTGGTGCCGCGGAAAAAATCGCCAGGAAAGTCGAAGGAACAATGTTTGTCTATAACCCGCACGGCTGTGCTCAAACAAGCGCCGACTCGGCAATTACCACGGAAATTATTTCGGGCCTGATTGCAAACGGCAATGTATATGGAGCCTTGATTGTAGGACTCGGCTGTGAGCAAATCCAAAAGGATACTTATCTAAGCGCAATCCGAAAAAAGACCGATAAACCCGTTTTCTACATAAGTATTCAGGATTTAGGCGGAGTCAGGAAGACAATAGAAAAGGGAATTGAGATAGCTTCCAGGCTTGTTGAAGAAGCAAGCAGCTGCCAGCGGACGGAATGTGATATTTCCGAGCTTATTCTCGGGCTCGAATGCGGCGGCTCCGATCCGACGTCGGGAATCTCATCCAATGTTGTGCTGGGAAAGGCTGTTGACGTGCTGATTGATGCCGGAGGAACAGCTGTCCTCGCTGAGACGCCGGAGGCTATCGGCGCTGAGGATATACTTAAGTCCCGCGGCAGTACGCCGGAAGTAGGCCAAAAAATGTACGACATGGTTAAGCGCTGCGAAAAAATGTTCTTTGACTATGGGCAGGACGTCAGAAAATCCAATCCGTCGCCCGGGAACATCAAAAGCGGTATAACTACACTGGAGGAAAAATCGCTTGGCTGCGTGCACAAGAGCGGTACAAGACCCTTTAATGCCGCTATCGAGTACGGAGAAATGATCAACTGCCGCGGCCTCGTTTTTATGGACGGCACTGCATACGACGTCGCTTCCGTTGTGTCATTGGTTGCCGGCGGCGCCCAGGTAGTCGCATTTACAACGGGTTGCGGCACGCCGGTAGGCAACCCCATTGCACCCGTAATAAAAATAACCGGAAATCGTGAGACCTTTATAAAACTCAATGATATGATTGATTTCGACACGAGCGGCAGCATCAGCGGCGAGATGTCGATAGATGAGCTCTCCGAAAAGCTGCTTGATTATATAATTGAGGTTTGTAATGGCGAGCCCGTAAAGGCGGAAATTAACGAAATGTTTGAAATGGCCATTAATCAATTCGGCAGTTATGTTTAAAGATTGTTTGGAGGGGCTTATGGGCGACTTGTATTTTCCCGAGATTAATATAAAGATTGAGGGAATGGAAAAGGTTAAAATACCTAAAATGTTCAAAATAAAGCAGCTGTATGATTCATCAAAGATAGATGATTTAAAAAGCTGGACGGAACAGCAAATGGAGACATGCTTTCCGGATAATCGGGAAGCCTGCTTTAAGAATAAAAGGATTTGCATCACGGCGGGCAGCCGGGGAATTCCGCATTTGGACCTCATTATAAAGACGGTAATTCATGTTCTGCGAAAATGGGGAGCCTCGCCTTTTATTGTTCCCGCCATGGGCAGCCACGGCGGGGGTACGGCGGAAGGTCAAAAGGAATACCTTGAAGGATTTAATATAACCGAGGAGACGATGGGCGTGCCGATTCTGTCTTCGATGGATGTAGTTAAGATCGGAGCCCTGGAAGATGGAACTCCTATTTATTGCGATAAGTACGCATACGAGTCCGACGGGATTATAGTGCTCAACAAAGTCAAACCGCATACGGATTTCAGAGGAAAGCACGAAAGCGGACTGGCTAAAATGATGGCAATTGGACTTGCCAAGCATAAAGGCGCGTCTATGTTCCATATGGCTGGTTTCGAGACATTCGCCAGGAGAATTCCGGAGGCCGCCGAAGTATTTCTCAAAAATGCGCCCGTTATCTGCGGCATTGGTATAGTGCAGAACGCTTATGATGAAATCAGCGAGCTTGAGGTAATCCCCAAAAGCAGAATTCTTGAACGGGATGCCGCGCTGCTTGAGATTGCCAAACAGAAAATCCCAAAGTTCAAAATGTCGTCTATAGACGTCCTGATAATCGATGAAATAGGCAAAAACATAAGCGGAAACGGTTTTGACCCGAACATCGTCGGCAGAAGCAACTCACCCGGCTTTGATGATGTGCTCAAGCTGCAAAAGCTTTTCATTAGAGGGCTGAGCAAGGAATCGCACCATAACGGCTGCGGCATTGCGATGGCCGATATTACGACAAGGCGCTGCCTGAATGACATCGATTTCACAACCACCTGGGTAAACGTCATCACTTCGACACGCTTAAACGGCGGCAGAATCCCGATGTACGCAAATAACGATAAGGAGGCTCTTCTTATCGCTATAAGGACATGCGTAGGTATAGATTACGACAAGGTCAAAATCGTACGAATAAAGAATACTCTTTGCATGGATACGATAGAAGCGTCGGAAAGCTATCTGGACGAGCTTAAAAATATGAGCGACGTTGAGATCATCGAAGGTCCTTATGAAATTCAATTCGATGAAGACGGAAACATGCTCTAGGGTGTACTCACGCCGTCATTAACGAAGATTTGGAAACGGGGAGATTTTATGCCGCAAATCGGAAAGTTCAATACGATTGAATATATTTCAAATAAATGCCTGCTAAAGGCAACCGGTCTTTCGGATGACGATTTGAACAGGCCGATTATTGGTATTGCAAATTCATTCAATGAAATGGTGCCCGGCCATAACAATCTTCGCAGAGTCGCCGAATGCGTTAAAAACGGCATTTACCGCGCGGGCGGAACGCCGCTTGAGTTTGGCGTTGTTTCATGCTGCGATGGGGTTGCAGATGGTCATGACGGCGCTCATTATGTGCTTCCTTCAAGAGAAGTTATCGCCGACAGCGTTGAAATACAGGCAAAGGCTCACAGTCTGGACGGAATTGTTTTGCTGGCAAGCTGCGACAAAACCTTACCCGGAATGCTGATGGCAGCCGCAAGACTTGATATACCGGCGATTCTTGTGCCCGGCGGTTGTATGTCGTCGGCACCACCCTTCGCCAGTAAAAAGAAAAGCGACACGACATCGATATCGGAAGGCCTCGGCATGTATCAAATCGGCCAGATTACATACGAGCAGTTGCAATCGTTGACAACCATATGCGCTCCAACCTGCGGTTCGTGCCAGTTCATGGGAACGGCAAACACAATGTGCTGTTTTTCCGAAGCGCTCGGCATGACTCTCCCCGGCGGGGCGCTTATACCGGCGACGTACCACGAACGCATGAGATGCGCATTTCGTAGCGGCGAGATGATTGTAAGGCTTGTCGAACAGGATATTACCGCCCGCAAGATAATGACAATAGAAGCCATTGAAAACGCCATAATTGTCCTCATGGCTATCGGCGGGTCGACGAACGCCGTCATTCACTGCTGCGCGCTGGCGCATGAGCTGGGCATGAACACACAGCATATTTTAAACCTGTTTGACAAGTACAGCGAAATGATTCCGCTTGTTGCAAAGATTAATCCGGCTTCATTGGAATACGACTGCGAGGATTTATACAAAGCCGGCGGCATACAAGCGGTTATGAAAGTCGTGAGAAAGTATCTCCATGAAGACGCACTGACAGTCAGCATGCAGAGCGTGGGTAAAAACCTCGATGAATTTGCAAACCCATATCCGGACAACCCGGAAGTAATTAGAACGCTTGAAAACCCGCATAGCACGAAAGGCGGACTGGCCATTATGCGCGGGAATATCGCGCCCGACGGCGCCGTCGCAAAGCCTGCCGCGATACCAGAAGAGCTGCACAAATTCACAGGGCGGGCGGTATGCTTTGACTGCGAGGAAGATTGTCTTAGAGCCATAAATGAGAAAAGGATTCAGCCCGGCAGCGTAATTGTCATTCGCTACGAAGGTCCTAAAGGCGGCCCGGGAATGCGGGAAATGTATCTGCCGCTCAAAATGCTCTACGGTCAGGGCTTAAATAAAACCACCGCGATTATTACCGACGGAAGATTTTCAGGAACCAATAACGGCTGTTTTGTCGGGCATATCTCGCCCGAGGCGGCGGCCGGCGGGCCGATAGCACTTATTAAAGACGGAGATATTATAACGATTGATATTGACAACAAAAAACTTGAGCTGCATATAAGCCGGGAAGAGTTGGAATCCCGAAAATCATCCTGGAAATACGAACCCAAAAAGAATTTGACCGGATACCTGAAACGATACATGAAGTTAGTCAAATCGGCTAGTGAAGGAGCAATACTTGAATAACACTCATCATTCCCCCGCTTCTACCCGAAATATAGCAGCAGAGCCGAGGTATAACGGATTACAGGCTGGTGGATTGCTTAGTTACTTGAAAAATATATTGTTATCTACAAAGAAAACATCTATAATGTTATATTTAGTTACAAGTAACCTTTAATTCAAAAATCAAAGCTGCCCGCCGATCCAACCGGTAGGCAGCTGCTTTGTAAGCATATATTTAGCAAACAAGATAACAAAGAAGGAAAACTCAATGACACTAAAGTTAAGTGAAACGGGTAAGGGCAGACTATACATGGTCGCCGCCGCTCTTCTTTGGGGACTTGCAGGCGTATGCGTCAAGTCAATTCCATGGAACCCGATGTCGATTATGGCGGCAAGATCTTTCTTTGCAACAATAATCCTTGCACTGGACAAAAAGAGCATAAAAATTAGCAGGCCCACAAAACATACAATGCTCGGGGCTGTTTTTCAGAGTCTTACCAGTATTTTTTATATTACGTCAATCAAACTGACCACTGCCGCAACGGCAATTGTTCTTCAGTATGTAGCTCCTATTCTTGTATTTCTCTTTACCATATTTGTTCAGAAAATAAAACCAAAAATAACGGAAACGATTCTTGTTTTCATCGTCTTTGCCGGATGTTTCCTGAGCTTTGCCGACGGGCTGGATCTCACTCGCCTGCTCGGAAACATACTGGGACTTGCTTCCGGATTCACATTTGCCGCTCAAATCATTGCCTGCAACGACTCGCGGGCAAATCCATCGGATGCAATGTTTATCTGCAACATAATAAACTTAATTGTCGGCCTGCCGTTTATGTTCTTCGACAAGGAAATGTGTTTTACCCCCTCGGTTATCTTCTGGGTTGTTATTCTCGGCGTATTCCAGTACGGTCTTGCAAACGCCTGCTACGCAAAAGGCTGTCAGAAAGTAAACAAGGTCGAAGGTTCGCTTATTCTTACACTAGAGCCTATCTTCAATCCCATTCCTACCTGGATTGTAACCGGAGAAACAATGGGTCCGCTTGCCCTTATCGGCTTTTTCATTGTTATAGGCGGTGTTTGTACATACGGCGCTCTTCCGCTTATCGAGGAAAGGAAGAAAAGCAGTTTTTCCAAACTAAAGACGCAATAAATCAGCAGATTAGAATTTATGAAAATCTACGCCCCCGACGCAGACAGTAAAATCCATGTGTCGGGGGCAAATTATTTGGCTTCCGCATGCAGACTGATGATACGGTGTGAAGCTACATTTTGGCGCAGTTAGATTCTTCCTGTCTAAACAAAAGCTCTAAAATTCTTGCAGGTCTGTAAAAATTGAAAATAATGATATTTAAAATAACAGATTATTATCCGACCTCAATAGCTGCGGTTGATACGCGGTTATTAGGGGATATCGCTGCGACAGAATCCGCGCTGAGGGCAAAAATCGAATATATTTTTCCTGAATCCGACTGGGCTTGGACGTATAGTTTGACAGTAAAGCCCAAGGGAAGGGAAACGTTCGTATCTGATGAAAAAGGGAGTTTCAAAACGGCGCTCGCGGCAATGCCCGTATCTTCATTGTCATTCCAGGGGTTTTCACTTTTGGCTTCTGTATCATTATATTTTTTATCAGTCAAGTCCCATGAAATCTTTGTCCTGTTAAGGCCCGATTCTCCTACTGAAAAACTTTTAACCGAGTATTTTGAAGCCTTCTCATCCGGATACGGGTCCGATACGTTTAAATACTCCGAAACTGTTATATCAAGTTCTGCCTTATAGACCTTGGCATTGCCAACTATGGACGTATTGTGCTCTGCTTCCATGTGCTTTTCTATATTCGGCATGTTAGTCCAAGACCTGATATATATTCCGTAGTTTCCGCTATTGCCAAGGGTATAAGGGTGGTATCCTGCAAGATAAACAAGCTGAGCGCCTTCTGCATTCGTAAGTACCGCAGCAGTCTGAACCGTATGGTGCGGATACAAATGCAATTCTTCTTTTTCAAAGGCATATTCGTTATAGGTGACGTATTCTACATTATCAGAAGAGCCGAAAAGCAGCGAAATCGGCTCTGCTTCCGAGTGAGGCAAGATATCGCCTATTGTTACAGAGGATACGGCGCTCCCCCTATCTCCTTCTTTGTAAAGCAGGTCAAACGTAATTTCCTCGATTTCTTTGCCGTCTTTGTACAGATGTCCTGTAAAAAGCCCTTTGGTATATTCCTGATTACCGCGTATTTTATTTTGTTCGAGGTAACCTTCGGCCCCAAGCTGAAAAGACAGGTCATTTAGTCTAATTTCGCCGCTGACTATAGCAAATTCCGGTATAGTGCCGTCAACTTCGATATTAAGCATAGCACTGTCTAGTTTGGAAGTTCCGATTATTGCCTTAAATCCGGCATCGTCGGATTTTATTACCGTGTTTAGGTCTAGTGATAATGAAATGTTCCCATATTTTGCTTCTCTGCCGCAACTTGATAACGCAAAACATAAGATAGTTATGATTAGAGATAGAATGATGTTTACTTTAGGTCTATTAATACTTATCACCCTTTTAATACTAATTTCTTTGTTGCTTTTCAAGCAAGGGGAAGCTTCAGAGCCATTTTTGCCGGGTACGACAAGCAATTGGTTTTACAGTCAACTGAATAGTTCACCATTATATACTTATATGTGCCCAAGCCTAGGCTTGTGAGTTATCTGCGGCGCAGCAAGGTCAACACTAAAATATGCTCTCAAAAGCATCAATTGTACATTATCAGCTCGTTAAAGACTTCGATGGCAAACCGGTCTGTCATACCCGCGATGAAGTCGAGTATTGACTGAACATACAGCTTTCTGTCGCTGAGGTCTTCGTAGATTTTCTCGTTTTCGCATTCGTGAGATATGTCTTTGAGCGATTTGCTTCCTTGCAGTTTTTCGTCGGGGACAATATCCGCCGTACAGTAGCGCGCGAGCCACTCGGAAAATGTTTTTAGCAGCTGGGGGGCGAATGAAAGTTTATCTTTCAGGCAGTAGATGGTGCGCCTTTCTCTATAACAGCGATATAAAACATTGAAAATCTGTCTCAAAATTAGCTCTGAGTACTTTTTAAACGGTTTGAATCTGGGATGTTTATAAATGTATTTGTTGTTGAAGTCTCTTAAGTCCACCATTTGCTTGTAAATTGACGGGCTCATACAAATCCCTTTTTCGGGGCTGCTGTTCTGGCAGATATCTACAATCATATTGTGCATGATGACGGTGGTGTTCATGGCGCGCTCGTCGTACGCGCGCGCCATCTTAAGGAGCTTGCTATGTGCCGTCTTGCTTAAAAAGCCAAGGGTCATGGCGTCTTCAATATCCCGGCCTAAATACGCAATCTTGTCCGCGATCTTGACGACGCAGCCTTCCCATGTGGCGGGCGGATACTGACCGGGAGTCTCGAAAGAATCAAGGTCAATCAACTCCGTGCGGGGCTTCAGTCCGTTTTCGTCCACTTCGCCGCAGTGGGAGATAATCCCGTCGCGCACCGCGTAGGTGAGGGCGAGATTGCTATAGCGCCCTTTACTGTCCTCAAGCAGCTCGATTTTATCGACGAAGCGCAGCCCGTTTTTTTCGTGCCAGAAATTGTCGCCGAGGTATTTCCGTGCGAGGTCTTTGATGACTTGCTCGCCCTGATGCCCGAAGGGCGCGTGCCCCAAGTCGTGGCCGATGGCAATCGCTCTTGCGAGTTCAACGTTCAATCCCAGCCACTGAGCGATGGTGGTGCTGACGGACTCGACGTGATTTACGTGCTCCATCCGTGTACAGATATGGTCGTTACCGACGTTGAAAAAGACCTGCGTTTTGTGCTTGAGCCGCCGGTACGCCGTGGAATGGAGTATGCGTGTGTAATCCCGTGCAAAGGGGCTGCGAATGTCATCTTTACGCTCCTCAAGCGGCTTTTGCCTGCTAGTCAGCGTCTTCCATTCGGGGTGCTTATCCTCATCCGCCGCGACATCTATGAATTTGCCTCTTTCCATCACACAGCCTTCTTTCAAGTAGATAATGGAATCAATGTAATAATATAACATATTTCGCGGTTTTTCAACTGAAGCATAACGCAGAAAGAGTCTGCAAGTATATGAGGCTTTTAACAGGATGGTGTTCGGCAGTATATTTCGGAACTAGCACAAGTCGCCGGCACAAGTGTGCCGGCGGCTTGCCTGTTGCTATCAGATGCTGCTCTTGCCTGTTTTCCGCTTGACAAGGGTGATACCGGCTTGCGGAGATCTAGCCGCGTGATGTCGCTTGCAAATCCGCTCTGCAGCGAGTCCGAAACGAGCCGCCCATTCAGCGGATACTGCGGTCATTACGGCGCAATCAGACGTTTTCAGCCCAGTCTTTGCAGACGTCGACCCACGCCTTAAAGCGGGAGTGGGTTTCCAGCTCGTCGAGCGTGAGTTCAACCGCGCTGTTGCCGCTTCCGGCCGCCGGATAGACTTTCTCAAACCGTTTGAGCGACACGTCAAGATAAACCGTCACATCTGGCTTTACGACAAAGGGGCAGACACCGCCCGGCGCGTGGCCTATTGCCGATTCAACCTCGTCCGGCGGTATCATTTTCGCCTTCTCCTGAAACAGGTCTTTAAATTTCCTGTTGTCGACCCTGGCGTCCCCCGCCGTAACGATGATGACGGGTTCCCCTTTGATCCAGAAAGACAGCGATTTTGCAATCAGCCGCGGCTCGCACCCAATCGCATTTGCCGCTTTTTCCACCGTAGCGCTCGACTCTTCCAGCTCGACGACTCTTTCTCCCAAACCCGCGCTTTCAAAATATCGCTTTACGTCAACAAATGCCATGTCTTCACCTTATTTGCGTTTTATTTATTTACCTAAGTATACACTACTAAACGCAAGAAGTAAATCCAACCGCTTGCTTCCACAAGAAAAACCAAGCCAATGGCTTGGTTTTTCAGCTATATTCGCCTTCAGCGAGTTGCTTCGCAGTAATATTCGGATGACACCGAGTAATTTCGCTTCCGGGCCGTTCTAACTGATGAACCTCCTATTAAGCAAATAATAACAGCCCTGATGAGCTGCTAAGAATGAATTGCAAGAACCGTCCCCTAATACTAATGAAATGGCGACCACGAGCGAGCACGCATATTGACAAACACAGCGGGAAAATTTATACTGTTGATAATAGAACAGTTGCGCAAGCAACAGTTGCAGTTGAAATTATGGCTGCAGCTCCTCGGCTTAGTAGATTCAATTAAATGAAGGGATTGTTTTATTTGGATACCAACATTGAAGCTAAACGCTCTGAACGCCGGCGCTTGATGCTCGAGGAGTCGGTGTTCAAGGTGGTGCCGATAATAGCGCTGCCAATGGTCATTTCAATGCTCATCGACTCGTTCTACAACCTCGCCGATACATATTTTGTCAGCCAGCTAGGCACAGCGGCGACCGCCGCGGTCGGTATCAACAACTCGCTGATGCATTTTATCCGTGCGCTAGGCATGGGCTTCGGCATGGGCGCCGCGAGCTATATCTCGCGTCTGCTCGGAGCCAAGCGCGGAGACGAGGCCTCGCGCGTCGCCTCGACGGCCGTGATAACCTCAATAGTTTTTGTCAGCGCCGCTGCGGTGATAGCGTTCGTCTTTCGCGGACCGCTCGTGACGCTGTTGGGAGCCACCGCTACCTCAAAGCGATATTCGATGGATTACGCCACCTACATCCTGCTCGCCGCGCCGTTCACCGCCGGCGAGATAGGACTGAGTCAGACTCTGCGCTCCGAGGGCAGCACCACCTATTCAATGATAGGCATGCTTTCGGGCTGCTTCGTCAACCTCGCGCTCGACCCGCTGTTCATCTTCGCCTTCAAATGGGGCGTAGCGGGCGCCGCTGCCGCAACCGCTCTGTCCAAGGTCGTCGCCTTCATCGTCCTGCTCACTCCATTCCTGCGCGGCAAGAGCCTTATTCGAATTTCTCCGAAGCTCTTTTCGCCGAGAAAGGATATATATGTAGAGATAGCCCGAATGGGCATACCGTCCTTCCTGCGTGCGTGCATAATGAGCATCGCGAACGTTGTGACGAACAACTACGCCGGCAGTTACAACGACTCCGTGCTCGCCGCCGTGTCGATCTCCAACCGCATAATGATATTCGTAGGTTCGATGGTTATGGGCTTCGGCCAGGGCTTCCAGCCCATCGCGGGCTACTGCTACGGAGCCAAGCGATATAAACGCGTTCGCTCCGCCTTCTGGGCGACGACGGCCTTCGGCCTTGCGATATGCCTCACCTTCGGCACCGTGCTTTACATCCTTGCTCCGCAGGCAGTGGGACTATTCACCTCCACCGACAGCGAGATTGTGCGCATCGGCTCATATATGGTCCGCGTTCAATGCCTCACGCTTCCGTTCCATGTCTGGGGCATGATAATAAACGGAGTATTTCAGGGCCTCGGCAGGCCGATCGGCGCAACGATACTCGGCCTTTCGAGACAGGTCATCTGCTTTATTCCTAGCATGATAATCCTCAACGTCATGTTCGGAGTGGACGGCCTTATGAACGCTCAGGCGATATCCGACTGCCTGACGATGTTCATCGCCGTGCCGCTGCTCATCTATATCCTCAATTTCCTTAAAAAGAGGGAAAAGGAGAACCCGCAGTGCGATGAAGAGGAAACGGCCGAGCCCGAAGTGATACTTGAACCGTTCGATAACTAAATCGGAACGAGGAGGAAGACATATGCCAGAAAATGAATCGCGCCAGGATATAGCCAGAACGATATCAAGACTTATACTAAAGCTGTATAAGCAGCGCAGGATATACATGAACGCAAAGCTTGCCGACACGGGGCTCAAGGGTCCAATGTATATGCTGCTCACAACGCTCGACCGTTTCCCCGGCTCGAACCAGGATTTCATGGCCCAGCACATCGGAATTGATAAAAGCGGTATAGCCCGCGCAGCGCGAGCGCTCGAGAAGCTCGGATACATCCGGCGCGAGATAGACGACGACAACCGCCGCCAGTACCGCATGTATCTCACCGAAAAGGGCAGCGAGCTGGTGCCGGTAATACGCGGCTACCTTAACGAATGGGGAAGAATGCTCACAAAGGGCCTCAGCGAGCAGCAGGTGCTCGAGGTCATCAAGCTCATGGAGCACATGAGCAAAAACGCCGAGCAATAAAGATTCGGCTCTGAATCCTCAAGTCCCGGTTTAAGCGATAGGTCGGGACGGCAAACGTGCAACATGGGTCCGTTAAAAACTCTTGACATATCGGGAAATAAGTCCGGGCGCTTCCTGAATTATTATCCCAATTGGGCATTTCAATACTGTAGCAAAAAGTACCGCGCATTTGGCACCCCTTGCTACAACATAACGGTGCGGTGCTTGCCAAACAAGAGTGTTGATAGTTCTGATGCGAAATTCGGGAAGGTAAGCATGTTCAATCAAAGGGGTTGCCGGTAGCAGCCGGAGCCAATAAGGAAGGGATGTGTGCCGGCAAAGTAACCGTGGATA
>Ga0134100_1000255_pt1 | contig 67811 bp, 56 predicted proteins | sample 11_taG_2_FD_94444 | JGI IMG/M metagenome (GOLD analysis project Ga0134100, IMG submission 94444) | Switchgrass degrading microbial communities from high solid loading bioreactors in New Hampshire, USA - 11_42_5_180_A3 metaG | ecosystem: Engineered > Bioreactor > Semi-continuous > Anaerobic >...
ATTGTATGCTATGGCTTAAATTTATACATAAAAAGGCAGACGACCAAACATGATCGCCTGCCAATAATTCATATGCTACTCCATTTTACTTGGTTCAACCCCAACATTTGACGTTGAGCCAATAAAAATAGGGCTTCGGGTTCTGTAACCCAAAGCCCTATTTTTTATCTTTTGTAATTAAAAACCGTTACTATTAATTGCCGCGAAGTTCGTCCCACAGCTTAGCTCTCTGATCAAGAACTTCCTGTCCGCCCGCAGCAAGGTATTCCTGTATCAATGAATCCCATACCGCGTCGAATTCTTCCGGTTTGGCAGTGATTGACTTCGCATATATCTCAAGTTCTTTATCATCGAGAACTTTTCCGTATTTCGCGTCTGCATCCGTCGGAATCAGACCGGCGCCAGGATTTACATAACCATCCCTGATAGCCAGGTTATACGAATCTTCAAACAGATGCTCGTTTCCAGGATATGAGAACGCGTTCGCCTTTATCCTCTTTGTCGCATCAGCCAGGTAAATACCGTTAACAATGAGGGTATAGTCTATATTCTGCAGCGAAGGCATCATCTTTTCTCCCTCAACCTGCGTAAGCATGGGCAGTCCGTCAACAATAGTATGATGTACGCCTTCCTCGCCGAACTGCAGGAAGAATAATACATCAGGATCTGCCATCCAGTTGAGGTACTTAATGACTGCATCAACTTTTGCCTGGCTTGTCTTAGGAACTATCATCCTGATTCCCGTAGGATCATAGAGCTCTTTCCTGTGCTTGCCGCTGTATATGTTTGTAAAAGGATCTATCGGTATAAACTCGGCATCAGGGAAGTTCTTCTTCAGGTTCGTATTATGACCGGGAACGTTTCTCAACGCCAAATCGTAGTTTCCTCCGTAAGATCCGGCATAACCTCTGATTACGTCTTCGTCGCGCATCTTACCGTCCCTGTCAAGCGGGAATTCAGGGCTTATCAATCCTTCGTTGTACAACTTGTTAAGATACCTTGCGCCTTCCTTCCATCCGGGGAGGAACAGCCTGTTCTTCACATAATAATCCTTGTCCGATACATCTTCCAGGAATGTCTGGAAGAACCCGTAAGCGACATAGTCAACATCATGGGTCATGGCATAAGGAATGACTTTATCCACATTGCCGGGATTCTTTTCCTTGAATGCCTTCAATGTCTGATAGAATTCATCCGTCGTATCAGGAATGGGAAGACCGAGTTTTTCGAGCCAATCCTTCCTGATGAATGTTCCCGTGTTCGCCTGTATTACTCTTTTTGCAATAATCGCATACTGTCTTCCGCCGTATACCCCATACTTCAACAGATCGTCGCCGAGATACTGCTTAAGCTGGGCACCGTACTGGTTAAGAGCATCCGTCAGATCCGACAGGCCGCCTTCCTTGTAATAGTTGTAAACGGTGGCAACATCATAAGTCAAACAAATGTCAGGCGCGTCCCCTGTAGCCATCCATACGTTCAGCGTATCGACTTCCTGTGATCTCGGGCACGGTACAAAAGTAACCTTGATGTTGTTAGGATTGCCGAAATTCTCCTGTATCCATTTTGTCCAGTAGTTGTTGTCAACAGGAGTCTGACCCGGCGTACCTCTGTCGAATACTTCGACCCTTAATTCGACAGGTTTTGCTGTTGTGGTAGGAGTTTCGGTTTTCCCGGTATCTGTAGACCCGGTGCTGGGCTGCTGTGTAGAAGTCTGGCCTCCGGTAGGAGCACACCCTGCAGTCGCGGTAACTATAAGCATAATACCGAATATCATGCTTATAATCGCCAATGCTTTTTTCCTCATTTTTATTAACCCTCCTTTGAAATTAAAATTACATTTATAATTATGTCAACCCTTTATTGAGCCAATCATAATACCTTGTACGAAGTGTTTCTGCAGCCACGGATAAACAAGGAGTATCGGAATTGTACAAAACATAACGGACGCTGCTTTAAGGCTTTCAGGAAGCAGGTTTGAAGCGATGCTTCCTTCAATAGCGGAAATTTCAGGCTGCATATTGTTATAGACGATTTGATAGAGTTTTAATTGTATCGGATAAAGTTTTGAATCCGTTATATACAGCAAGGAATCCATAAAATAATTCCAGCGGCCTACCGCATAGAACAGGCTAAGCGTTGCCAAAACCGGCAGCGAAAGCGGAAGTACTATTCTAACCAGTATTGTCAAATAGTTAGCTCCGTCGATAAGGGCCGATTCCTCAAGGCTCTCAGGCAAATTACTGAAAAAAGTCTTAAGGACAATCATGTTAAAAGCACTGATTAGACCCGGAAAAATAAGCGCTCCAACTTTGTTCAGCAAACCCAGGTTTTTTATCAGTATATAATCCGGTATCATTCCCCCGCTGAAGTACATTGTAATTACCACCATCAGGAGGAAAAAGTTTCTTCCCTTTAAACCTTTTTTCGATAGAGGGTAAGCCATAAGTATTGTCATCATCATGCTCATAGCGGTGAAAACAAGTGTGAGCACTACTGTGAACAGCAGAGACCTTATCATAGTCTTGTCCGCAAAAACCACCCTGTAGGAGTCGAAGGTAAGTTCCACGGGCCATATATATACCCTTCTTGAAAGAATCGCACTGTTAGAACTTAAAGAAACCGATGCCACATACAGCATGGGTATAAGGCATACCAGCACGGAAAAGAATACTATTACGTTCAATATCATATCAAATATTCTGCTCTTTATACCTGAATCCATTGCACAGTCCCCCTGGTATAACGTCCAAAATACCCTTTATAATCGAAAATTTACCATATACCCTGTTCTCCCAATTTCTCCGCAATATAATTAGCGGTTATAAGGAACACCATGCCAACAACGGATTGGAAAAAGCCTACCGCGGTTGCCGTTGAAAATCTGCCGGAGCGCAGGCCTACACGGTATACAAAAGTGCTTATAACATCTGAAACGTCGGTAACCAGATAATTGCCCATCGCATACGGCCGATCAAACCCGATTTGGGCGATTCTTCCGACATTCAGTATCAGCAGTATAATAATTGTCGTTTTGATACACGGCAGAGTAATGTGCCAAATTCTTCTTAATCTGCCGGCTCCATCGACTGTAGCGGCTTCGTATAATTCCGGATTTATTCCGGCAATAGCTGCCAGATAAATTATCGCATTCCAACCGGCGCTTTGCCATACGCCCGAGAGGGTATATGTTATTATCCACGGTGTTTTTTCGGTCAGGAAAGGTATTGGTTCAAATCCGAGCTTTTCAATAAGCGTATTGACTAAACCTGACTGGGCCGAGAAAAGCTGTATGGTAAGACTTCCGATTACGATCCATGACAGGAAGTGGGGCAGATATAATATGGTTTGGGAAATTCTTTTATAAGTTTGGTTCCTAAGCTCGCTTAATATTATAGCAAGTATTATGGGAGCGGGGAAACCTGCCACTAAATCCAATGTATTTAGGAAAAAAGTATTTTTGACTGCTCTGAAAAATTCCTTCATCGAGAATATCTCTTTAAATGTCGCGAAATTGTTCCAGGGGCTTTTCCATATGCCCAGAAACATGTTATAGTCTTTGAAAGCGATTGTTACGCCGTACATCGGCACATACTTGAATATGAAAAAGTAAGCTACGGGCAGAACTAGGAATAAATAAAGCAGATAATTACGCCGCATATATGTCAGGAATTTTCGCAGTTTTTCATTTGTTGAACTTTTTTTCGAGGATAAACCGGTATTGACGGAAGACACTGTACACATCCTCCTCTTAAGTCAGCGGATCAGTAGTCCATACTGGCAAATTTGACTTTTCCTAGTCTCAATATATGTGATCAGTGTTTTTATTTCAACTATTAATTTTACTTTTGAACCGTTAATTTTGATTAACGCTGCGTAAAGCCGTGATCGTCCGCTTTTTTCTTCGCCGTCTTGTCCGTTTTTAAAACCTGATGCGTTGAAATTCTATTAGATATCCCTGTTTATATAATGTGTTTTGTCGCGATTAGCTGAATACGGTCGTATTTTTATCGATAAGCGCGGTTTTTGTCCTGTATTCTCCCGGGGTTATTCCCTCAAATTTCTTAAATACTCTTGAGAACGTTTGATCACTGTTATATCCGAGCAATAACGCAAGGTCCTTGATGCTTATTTCAGTACGAACCAATAAATCCTTCGCTTCGTTCATCCTTAAACTGTTTATTACATCACCGATATTTTTGCCTATTTTATCCTTGAACACTTTTCTTACATGAGAATAGCTAAGCCCGACATAATCGGCAATATCCTGTATCCCTATGTCTTTCTTGTAATTCATCTGTATGTATCCCATTATTTTGCTTATTTTGTCGTCATCGCTCTTATACTTGCCCAGATAATCGAACATTTTCTTGTAAATATTGATAAGCCACTGCTCTATATCCTCCAAAGTCTCTTTTTTTGAAAGTTCATTATATATATTGAAGTTGCTACCGAATATATGGCTCATATCAACATTGGAATCGGTCAGATATTTAATTACCGTGTCCCCGACAAGCTGGTTGAAAATTTGCCTGACGTTATCACTGGACAGGCCGATTTTGCTTTTCAGTTCCTCTACAAGCTGTTTCACGGTTTTTTCAACAGCGCTTATATTCCCCGTTTTTACTTGATTCATCAAATATTTTTCAATAGTTACCGGAAAATAGTACTTATGTTTCTCCAGATCTTCATTCCAGAATATAACGCTTCCGTAACCGTATATTAATTTCAGTTTCAACGCCTGAGTCGCTTCCATATATGATGTGGATATTTCGAATATATCTTTGTAACATCTCCCTATGCCTATTGAAATGGTGTTATCGAAAATTTTCGAAGTTTCTTTCTGTATTCTATAAAAGCATTCCATAATTTCTTTTTTTGTTTCGTCAGTGGGAATGTCATCCAAATTAAGGATCAGCGCTATTTCCCCATTATCCATATTAACGCCGGTACATTTGCAGATTGAGCTGAAAACCTGCTCTGCTATGCTTATAACGATCATTTTCAGGTAATACTGCCATATAACCTTGTACTTTTCGGTAAATTCATCATATTTGTCTATTGACATTGCCACACATATAAAACACTCGTTATGGAACTCGATATGAGCAAAATTATCCGTTTCGTACATAAATTTACCTTTAAGCAGGCTGCTTAAATAGTTTTGGATCATGCTCATTTTATTTTTCTCAAGTTCATTCGAGATAGATTCGAATGCTTTTCTCAGGATTGCCATTTCATCACCGGCATCAAGGATGTTAATTCCTTTATCAAGCTTTATATCCTGGATTAGCTTCTTTACCGGACTGCACAGCTTCCTGGTTATAGCATAAGCGAGCACTACGCTCATTATCGTAATCAGGATCGATAAATAAATGATATTGGCACGGATATTATCCAGGCTGTCCTTCAGTGCTTCCAATGAAAAAACGCCCATGTATATCCAGCCGTCATGAGGAGATTTATAATAGGACACAATAGAACTCTTATTATCGACTTCTGTTATTATATATCCTTCATCCTTACCGCTGTTTATTATGCTGTTTATGTACTCAGTTCCGGAAATATCTTTGCACAGGAAATTTTTATCCACATGGGAAATCACATTCCCATTGCTGTTAATTATGTAAATATACCCTTCCCGGTTTATATTATCAGTGTTAATCAGCTTTGACAGCACATCTTCCCTTACATTTACTACCAATGCCCCCCTTAACGCCGTAGTGTACGGGGTAAGCGGATAAATATATGTTATAATGCTGCTTGCGGCTAAATAATCCTCATATTCATTTCCGCCGTAAGGCAGCCTCGTATCAATCCATCCAAGTGACATTCCTTTTGATTTATAGTCATTATAATATTTAAGCCATCCTGTGTCGTTTAAATCCGTAATAGGCACAAATCCCTGGTTCGAAGTCAGGGAATATCCGAGATCGTCAATGCACAGATATATCGATTCATACCTGGTATTGGTATTAACAGCTTCGAGAATTACTTCCAAAGCATCGGAAAGCTTAATTAAATCGTTTGTATCAATTACCCGTCTGCCGTTATCCTCGCTGAATTTGATTTCACTTAGAATATTTATTGCGCTGTTTACCGAAAGCCTGATTGTGTCTTTGCGTATTGTATTCTTAAACTCCAATATCGTGTTCTCAGCTACCTTGAGCTTTCCTATGCAGTTTTTGCCGATTTCTTTTTTAGAGCTGTTTATTACAGCGTTATCATACGCTATAACGTAAGCTATCGTTATTACCAGCAGCAATAAGGAGAATGAAATAAAAAGTTTCAGCGAGAATGAATAGTTTTTCATTAAATCGACATTGCTCCTTTCCTTTAAACTATGCCGAACCATACCGGTTCAGATAGCCGGGCAATATGCGAGCAGTGCTATATATTGTTATCTCTTACTTATTATTATAGATGGAAGTACAAAAAAATACAATGCGATCCGTGTTTTATTTATGTAAATTGCATAAATGCGGCAGGAGTCGGTCATAATTTTTCAGGGGTGGTAATTTTGCGTAAAAAAAAAGAACAGGGCATTGACTTGCGGTTAATCCAGGAAAGACTGAAAGATTGTACCGATTTGAAGCGGAAAAATGTCTTCATTGAGGAGAAACATGAAGCATGGTTTTTCTACATTCATGAAAATATTGACAATGATTTGCTTCAAAGGGATTTTATAGCCCCGATTATAAATATGAATTATAAACAGCTGTCGGACGAAAAAGTTGTTAAAAACATACCGAACGGCTCAATAAAACTCGTTTATACCACGGATGAAGCAGTAAAGGAAATCTTTTCCGGCAGCGCCGTATTTGTTTTTGAGCTTATCCCATATGCAATCGCCTGTAAAATAGACAAAGTTGAAAAGCGTACCCTGGAGGAACCTAGTACCGAAAAAAATATCAGGGGGCCTCATGAAGGTTTCCTTGAAGTGCTCGAAGCAAATATCGGCATACTGAGAAGAAAAATACGCAGCGACGCACTTAAATTCAAAACTGTCACGCTGGGGAAAATCACGAACCAAACAGTCGCAATAGCCTATATTGAAGGAATAGCCAATAAGGACCTCGTTGAGGGTCTGTACAAAAAAATCAGTTCAATAGAACTCGACGGAATGCCTGCAATCGGATGAGTCATACCTCTTTTTGGATATCGTTAATTATTCAGGCATGGGCATAACGGTTTTTTTTATCATATCCCTGTTTATATCCGCGGTAAAAACGAAAGGCGGCAAAAGATATGAAAAGGGTTAAAATTTTATGCCTCTGTTTTTTGTGTTTGGTACATCTTCTAATATCCGGCTGCTGGGATCAAAAAATATTCGAAGATATAGGCCTTGCCCTTGTACTCGGCCTGGAATATACGGAAAACGGCGAACTGCTGTACACGATGACAATGCCCGTGTTTGCCGAGGATATAGAGGAAACAATTGAACTACTGTCAACCACCTCCAACCTGTTAAGGCAGTCACGCGATCAAATACGCAATACATCGGGCAAAAGAGTTGAGGGCGGGAAAATACAGCATATAATTTTTTCGAAAGAGCTTGCCGAAAAAGGCATAGGCAAGATACTCGATGTTTTTATCAGGAGTTCTGAAAACCCCATGCTGGCAAATATTATTGTTGTAGACGGAAGCCCGTTTGAAATGCTTAGTACGAGCAGGGATTACAAGGACAAACCAAGGCTCGGGGTTTACCTCGCGCATATAATAAAAGAGGCTCGCGCAAACAATTCAACACCTGAGAGCAGAGTATACAACTTTACTATTCTGCAGTACAGTGAAACAATCGATCCGATTGCGAGTTATATCAGCTTTGATGATACGGGAATAACAATAGAAGGTTCCGCCCTTTTCAATGGCAACAAAATGGTGGGAAACATTGATTTCGTAGAGACGGGATTACTGCATGCACTGATGGGCAAAAAAATCCGGTTCGGATATTATATAAAAGCAAAGGATATGGAGGAAAGCGTTTCTCCGGACAAAAGAGGGGTTTCCGTATTACTGCACCGGGTTAAACGGAAAATTAAAGCAACCTGCGAAGACGTAACAACCCCTGAAATCCATATCAGTCTCGATCTCACGGGAATCATTGATGAAATTGATTTGGACTATCGTCTTGATGAGCCGGACGATAAGAAAAGGCTGGAAGAAAAAATAGCAATGCTCATCAGGCGGGACTTCATTAAGCTTATAAAATACCTGCAGGAAATCGGATCCGATCCGGTTGGGTTCGGGGAAATAATCAGAGCAAAGCATAGTGAATATTTCAAGTCCGTTTCGTGGAAAACCGTATATCCCATGGTCAAATTTGACACGGCCCTAAGCAGCAGTGCGATGAACCGGTCACAGGATCTTCAAGAATACCGATAGCCGGCGCAAAAAACCGTGAAATAAAATCATACTCATTTGACCGCGCCGTTACAATAACACCCCTTGTATGCACTTTCATAAGCTTCGTAAAATCAGGTCTGATATTTTTTACTTCATCCTCGGATTCAACTTCAATTATGTAATCGAATATGCTTTTTCCTGCATAGACCGGATTAACGGCCAGCGCTTCTGTCAGTTCGGGCGGTATGTCGGCTTTTTCTTCCGGGGTTGCGGGGAAGTTAAGTTCAATTCCATCCGTCATTATACCTTGCGGTCAGCATTCCGCTCTTCGTATCGAAAACAGCTTCCCTGTCCTTTTCCAGATACCCTTTTTCCCATAATATATGGGCACTTGCCAATGTCGCATGTCCGCACAGATCAATTTCCGATTCGGGTGTAAACCAGCGCAGCCTGTAGCCGTTATCATTCGGCACAAGAAAGGCGGTTTCCGCCAGATTCATCTCATTTGCGACATCCTGCATCCATTTTGCCGAAGGCTTTGTTTTTTAGACCTGTGTCAAGAATATGAAGTCCAAAAAATCAATAATTCATTATATTTGTAAGTCTCAGACCACTTCCTGCGGCTATCGCTACGGCTTCAACAATCTGCGGAACGAAATGTCATTTTCACGCATGAACTTATGTTTTGATAAAAAGAGCTGTTTATTCGAAACCAATTAAAAGTATGAAAATATGGCATCGGCTTGTAAGCCTTCCGATCCAAATTGATGAGATTATATTTAAAAGCATCGGGCATTCCTGATTTTATCCAAAAAAGGCTCTCAGCATTTTTTATTTATTACTGTATTTTTTATGCATTCTCTCAATTTCCCACGTGATTTCAAACTTTAGTGCATCCGGCTCGAGAACTTCCGCATCTCCTCCAAACCTGAGCACCCACTGCAGGATATCCGGAGAATAGGTCGTTTTCTTCTCAAAAATGATTTTATCATCGTCAAGATCGGTAATCCGGTCGGCCCTATGCGCTTCATATTCCTTTATATATCTTGCAGCCTGCCCTTCAAATATAATCTTAAGCGTTATATGTTCGTCGCCGATCATCTTTTCAAAACGGTTCCTGTTATACTCTTCATAGAAATTTTCAGGGCGTTTAAAGGTTTCATTCAGTATTTCAAGCTTCTTTATGCGTGATACGCGGAAATCGCGGATCTCTTTCCGCAGATGGCAATAGCAGATCAAATGATAGCAGCCTTCCCTGATCTCAAGATAATAAGGATCAATTTTTCGCCTCGTCATTTCATTGCTGTCGAACGAAAAATATTCAATCTTAAGCCTCAGGTTCTTTTCTATCGCTTCGCGTATTATACGGATATAATCTTCATTGATGTACTTTTCCGGCACAGCCTCCGATGGGTTCACTTTCATCAGATCGGAAATAAAGTTTATATAGTTCTGATTAACGGCCGGAACGTTTTGAAGCAGGTTATCCAGCATTTCCCTGGCCGTTTTACCCACATCCAAAACCGCGTAGGGTTTCAGAATCTCTTTAAGAAAATATATTGAAATAAGCTCGGGCAATGTAAACGTAATATTTTTAATGTTGTACTTATCCGCCTTGTAACAGACTTCCCCCTCTTCGTTCTTTTCTTCGTACACGAAAAAGTGCCTCGATATATCGTCGATATCACGCTCAATGGTTTTCCTGCTTACATCAATCCCTAGTTTTTTCAGGTTATTATGAATCTCGGGAATAGTGTATCCCATTTTGCTTTCCGAAAGTATCGAGAGTATATGTATTTGCCTTTCAATCTGCCTCACATCGGCCATAAATACCACCCCGTGACTATATCGGGATATTACGGTTACAAATTAAGAATGTGTTTTTCTCATAAATTTCCTTCTGCATCAATATAAAGCTTGCAAACAAGTTTCAAATATGAATTTTATGGATGTAATTCATCAGGGTAAAGTACAGCTCACCGCCTGTTATTTTTTCTTTTGTGATCCTTTCCCATATCAGGCAGTAAAGCCTGATTTGCTTTGAATAGTGGCTTACCAGGGGATCCAGGTCTTCTTCCGTTTCGAAATAATTCGTTTTGTAGTCGATTATCGACCAGGCGCCGTTTTCCTTAACAGCCAAATCTATTTTCCCCTGCAGGATAACGGGCAGCGGGTTTCTAATGCCTAATAACCCGCATATCGGATCGTCGGCGTCCAGTTTTATCGAAAAAGGAACTTCGGCAAGTTTCATTTCGGCGTTTTGTATTCTTGAATAAAGTTCGCTCTCCTTAAATTTTTTAATTAACTCTTCCGCTTTTTCTTCGTATTCAGGTCCGGTAAACCCGTACTGGCGTAAAATCATTGTTTTGTATCTTTCATACGACGTTTCATCCCTTACGAGGTTTTCGATTATTTCATGGATCGCGCTGCCCCATTCGGGCCCAAGACCGCCTTTCACTGTATGAAGCGGCTCTTCGCTTATAATATCCGACACCGATAATTCGATATATGTAGGCTGTGCGGCTTCCGAAACAAAGCTGCCTATATCATTTTTAAAGTCTTCAAGGTCCTGTTTTTCTATTAATTCAGTTGTTCCACGCTGCTCTGTCCGAGGAGGCAGGACTTCCGGAACCATATACGCATCGTTTTCCGGGTCCGTATAGTCAAGCAGCGTCTCCCAAGGGTTTTTCGAGTTGGATTTTTCACTGTCTGAAATAAACAGCACGTTTTTCGCTCTCGTTGCCGCGACATACAAAAGACGCGTTTCTTCGGCATCCTGGTACTTTTTTTCTTCAAGTTCATGCTTATCCCAGTCTAATGGCCTCGCTATCACTTTTGACGAAAATTCTCCGGTTTGCTTTTTTATAACGAAATAACCCTCGGACTTTGACTCGGTTCTTTTTATGTGGTAATCGGGAGGTATATCCGGCCTTTTACACGGATGGGCAAGAAATACGACAGGAGCCTCAAGACCTTTTGCCTTATGAAGGTTCATTATTCTTACAGCATCCTGCTCCTCGCCCGTAATATCAAGCTCTTCTTCCAAATCAGCGTCAAGTATCGCATCAAGGACATCGATTAATGAATTAAAGCCGCTGTATTCTTCAGTCATATTTTTCCTTAACATCTCAAGTATCTTTGTAATATACCCGCATCCGGTCTGCGCTTCGGTTCCGGCAAGTGTCAGCGGGTAAAGACCTATATCAGCCGCTATTTTCTCAAATACCGTTACCGGATGATAATTCCGCGACCATTTATGGTACTTCGAGAGCTTTTCGAATGCGGTTTCAAATAAAGCTTTCGTATCTTCGTTCAGGCTTTCGGGAACTTCCGCATATATTTTGAATAATCCTCCCGAAAGCTTGTACTCCGCTATTGCCTTGTCACTAATCCCGAAGAAAATTCCCCTTAACACGGCTATTAGAAGAACCTGGTTTTCCGGGTCGTTAAGTAATTTAAGCAGTATCACGAATTCCTTCAGTTCTTCAATATCCGAAAGATAGCTGCCGCCGGATATCTTAACGGGTATTCCGTATTTCTTAAGGGTTTTTGCATAAACCTCGATACTGTCCTTATATCTTAGAAGGATTAAAAAATCCCTGTAATTCGGCGTATCCGAAAAGCCTTCCTCCTTTTCTTCAGGTGTGCGGGTAAGCTTTATCCCATTGCCGTCGACGGCGTTTCTTATAACCTTCGCTATATTCTCCGCGTCCTGCTCCACTATTTCCTGTTTTTTCGCGAAATCAGCCGGTATGTTTAACACTTTTACGCCCGAGTCGGTTCCTGCCGTTTCGTCTTTCAAAGTATTTACAGGGCTGAACGCGGCCTGGTAAGAGTCCGCTTCATGCGGAAGAAGCCCGGAAAACGCCTTATTGAACCATTTGCCCAGGCTGTTCACAGAGCGGAAGTTCGCCGTCAGTTCGAGGATTTTTCCGCCTGTCTCGAGGAATAATCGTTTTACGCGGTTATATATGTCGATGTCGGCCCTTCTGAACCTGTATATTGACTGTTTCGGATCCCCTACGACAAAAAGCGATCCCGGAGAAGGCACAAGCCTGTGCCATTGTTTTTCATTTATATCCTGGCCGGTTAACAGAAACATAAGCTCTGCCTGGATCGGATCGGTGTCCTGGAACTCATCGATTAACAGGCAGCGGTACTTGTTTTTGAAATATGTACGGACCTCGGGGTAATTTTTAAGCATCCGGACCGATTTAAGCAGCAGATCCTGAAAATTTAAACCCGATTGCCTTTCTTTTACATTTTCATAATACTCCACAGCGGGTTTTAAAAAGCTTACCGCGATATAATGGCAGTATTCTTTCCACTGCTTTAATACAGGCCGTATTTCTGTCTGCGACAGATAGTTTATTTCATCGTTTATTTCTTTTGTTATTTCTTTATCGCAAAGCCACCTGTTTAAAATAACCTTCTGATCATTTTCAAACATCTCAAGCAGATTAAGCCTGTTTGTTTCATTGGCCATATCGTAATAGCGAAGCATGCGGAGCCCGGTCATAATTTTACTCTGAAGGCTGTCATATCCCTTTTCGGGTTCGGTTTTCGGAATATATCTTTTTACTTTTTCAAGAAACTGCTTAAGTTTTTCATATGCCGGCGCAATATCCGGTTTTTGGATTTCATTATAAACAATTTCAACGTCCGGGTATTTTGTAATACGGGTATACATACCCTCGAGATCGGACGGTTTCAGCCCGCAGTTATTCAGCTTTGCAAGTTTTTCAAGGAAATTGAGCCTGACATCCAGAAGGTACTGCTGCCATGCCTGTTTATGCAAAAGCATGTCGGTTATATCGTCGAGTTCGGCAAAATCGGGATCAACGGATGCCTCTACAGGCCTCTCGCGCAGCAGCGAAGCGCAAAACGAGTGTATTGTGCCTATGAAACATCTCTCCATATTTTTAAGCGCTTCTTTCAGAATTTCTTTTTCTCCTGGGTTTTGCTGTTCGTAAAAACACCGCTCGAGTCCGTTCTGAAAACGTTCTTTCAGTTCCTGAGCCGCTTTTCGCGTAAACGTTATAGCGGCTATGTTCTCAACACTGCATTTGCCTGATATAATAAGGCTTACCATGCGGTTTACGATACTTGTCGTTTTTCCGGAGCCCGCTCCCGCTTCAACGAGTATATTTACATCAAGGTTATTTTTTATTTCGTCGCGGACATCAATGTCCGGAATAGCAATATTACTCATATCCGGCAAGCCTCCTTATCACGGACAATGCTATGACATCAGGATCGTTGCGTTTTCCGGCGATGACCTTATGAAGCCTCTCAATACGGCAGACAACCTGGTAGTCGCACCACCTGCATTCGCCCGGATCTTCCGATGCGGCAAAAATGCCTTCCTCAATAATCGTAAAAAGGTCGTCAAGCAGTTCCAAAAGCTTTGTATTATCGCGCTGAACGCGGACAAAACGCCTGCCTTCTCCCTTTCTTGTAGGAAACAGGTATACTCCTTCCGTCACTTTTGCGTTTTTCATGCCGTTATTCTTTCCAAGCAGCATTTCACACGCATATGCGTACAAAGCATGCTGGATCTGCCTCCCGCCTTTAAAATAGTCCCTGTCGCTGTAACCGTAAGTCCCGCCCGATTTATAATCTATTATCCTGTAAATGTTTTCGCCCACCTTGTCAATGCGGTCTATTATACCCGATAAAAGGAACTTCTTCCTGGATGGCAGTGTTATTTCCACGGGCGGGTATCCTTCTTCATCTATCCCGAAACCAAGCTCAAACTTTACCGGTATTGAGCCGTCCGCGTTTTCTTCCTCTCCCGCGAGGAAAATGAGGCACGATTCAATAATTTCCCTTTTTTCGATATCGAAAACTATCTCGTTCGGAGGCGGGATCTTTGCTTTGAATTCGTCTATCACCGATTCAGCAATTTTAACAATAAGCCCGTTGTGTCTTTCCCTGCTTGGTTTTTCTTTCATTTCCGTCAGTGCTTTATAAAACCGTTCAAATACGGCATGGTATAAAGTTCCCTTCTCGATCGGATTAAGCCACGTTTCGGGATCATAAACAAGCTCGTCGGGAGGTGATATATTAAGGACATAACGCAAATAATATCGGTAAGAACATCTTGCCAGAAGCTCAAGTTTGCTTGCCGAGAACACTTCTCCATCGGTTTTTATCCCCAGTTTCCCGATATACCCGTCGTAATGCGTGAATTTTTCGCTGTCCTGGCTGTCCCACGCTTCTCTTCCCTGCCTCAGGTGAGGATAACATTCAAAAACCGATCCCTTTATGTCTATTGCTCCCCCTGCATTAAAGTACCTATATAGCCAAAATTCACTCTCATCCATAGCATTTTGCGTTATATAGCCTTCGGTTTTCCTGAAATGGTTTTTAAGATCGGTATACCCGGCCGACAGGTTTTTGTTTATCATCCTGTAAACCTGCAGCATAAAAGAAGACGGTATTCTGTTCCTGTTTTCGGCGGTGTCGAATGATGAATAAATCAGCGTTATATATCCTTTAAGGCCGGACATCAATTCAACGAGCCGGTATATGTTTTCATTCGGTTTTTCCTTATTTTGTACTATGTTTTCAGAGAGCCTTTGCTTTTCAATGTCAAGCAGGATGGCGTCCTCCGCTGCGCTGCCCGGGAACCTGTCGGCATCAAGCCCTATAAAATAATGATGAATCCTGTTTATATAAAAGCCGCCGTCAAAGCCGCATACATGCAAATGGCCGTTTTTCGGGCCCGATACGCCTATCCGGATATTTTGAACATTGCTTCTCAAAACACGCAGCGCATCGTCAAAATCGACAATAAGTCCGGCTCCGGACGCTGTTTGGTTCAGGCTTTCGGTGATTGCAGCCTTTGCCTCCGCGTCAGGTTCGCTTTTAACCTGCGCAAATGCTTCAATAAACTCGGATATCCCTTTTGCAAGTTTATTTAATGAAATATTTCCACCGTCAGCTTCGGGAATTCTGTCAAACACGTTCGTAATAAACTGTATTAAAGACTTCAGTATTTTTGCTTTATATTCGTTATCCTTGCCGCTTTTGGTTTCAGCCGAATACAATTCCGAAAGAACGTAAAGATAACGCTCCCTTCCCCAGCCGATTCCGGACGACCTGAGAATGTCAGCCGCCCGGTACGGATTTACCGATTCGCCGTTTTCCCCGGGGATCTGTATAAGCTCCTGGTACAGCATGTTTATAAGCTCAGCTGCCTGGTAATTTGCAATTATCCACCTTATTACCGCATTAAAAGCCTTTCCCGGTCTTGAGTTTTGAACGCTTACGCCGTACCCGAACGTAACTGGTATGCCAAGCTGAGCGGCTTTCTGATACAACAGCTGGGCATAGGGCTCGTTCGAAGAAGCGTATATGCACGCTTTGTCAAAAGGTATTCCGTTGGCTTTAATATCGCGCAGGACAGCTTCAATTTCGTTATTCTCCCCATATGCCCTCATTAGTTTTATACTGCTTAAGTCTGTTTCTGTACCGTTATCGTGGGTTCGTCCGGCAAAGCCCGATACCGGCTCTTCGGATGGGGACTCCGCTTCAATTGAAGCTTGACGTGAGCCGCCGCTGCTTTTAAAAAAGGGAGTGCTTAAATCCCGATCAAGCGCATAGAGATTGGCAAAAGGAGAGATGAAACGGGACTCTTCGGGATAACCGGCACTGTAATAAGAATGCGGCACATTAATCCCATTTACCGGACTGCCGTAAAGTATCCGTATAGAACCGAACTTACCGGCTATTAATTTCTTTTCAAGCAGGCGAAGCTTTATATTATTCGGAACAAGCAAAAGCGTGTCTTCTTTACGGCCGTTTTGCAGGATTATATTGATAAGCCCCGGGTAATCGGCAATACCCTGCTTTTTAAGCTCCGTATCATAAACCGCAATTATTTTTTTAATGTCCCGGCCTTTACGGGCGTTTACGAAAGAGGATTCATCAAGGTTGTCATAGTCTATTCCCGCGTATTTGATTTCCATAACCGCGTTCCATATTGAGTTTGATATAGAAGGTGTTAATAGTATGTCGGTAAAGTATTCAAATTCGTTATTCCGCAGCATGTTGTAAATAACGCAGAACATTATATGCCGTGATATGCCGTCATCCGCAAGCATCATGCCGAGATCGCCTAACAGCGGCATACCCGTTTCAGCGGCGATGCTTTGAATCGTCCCAATCTTAAGGTTAAGAACGGGTGTTTTTTCAGAAAGTGTTTCAACTATGTTTTGCCCTACCGCATATGAGGGGACAAGAAGCAGTTTGTCCCTGTACAGGTTATTCCTGCATATATCCGCCAAAGCGTCTATCATTTACGATATCTCCTTATAGTTCTCAATAATTCCTGAGACTGATACAATTATAACAAGTGGTGAAATTGTTTGCAAAAAAAGCGTTTTTGAATTATTACGTAATAGTTTAAAATGCAACGACTGGAACGTAACTATAAAACAGAACATTTTATTAACTTATTTACATTCTTTTGTTAATTGATATTAATGCAGAGCCGTGATAAATTTTTCCATGAATGCTTTCAAAATTTTGAATAGAAGAGAGGATTAATTATGTTAAAAAAAGCATTAACGTTCTTATTGATTTTCTGTTTTTTGCTGTCGGCATTAACGGCATGCGGAAAGAAAAAATCAGAGCCTGCCAGGGACGATGTGGTCAAGAGCACAACCGATAAACCGGCCGATTCAGGCAGTACGGTTGAGAGTACAACTAATAAGCCTGCCGATTCTACCATTCCTGATAACAATACGGAGGATTTGCCGGAACCGGCTGAAGACTTGGGTTCATCCGGCAGCGATCAGCAGTATGAAGAAGCCTTTCTGCCAATTGAAGAAGGGGAATTAATCATAGAATTGCCGGAGGACTGGGTGGAAGAAGAAACTAATGATGACATGATAAAGCAGTACTCATACGAACAATTATTTGTAGCCACTGTTTACTTATTGAAATACAATCCTCCAAGCGGGATCAAGGATGCAAGAGGCCTTGCCAAACATATCATGGATGAGTTTAATGAAAAAGATACTTATACGAAATTCCACAGCCTTACGGATATTAACATCGGAAACTTTAAAGGAGCACGGCTCGATTGAGAAATGACATTTGGTGATATGAAGGAAACATTGGTCTATATATATTTTAAAAAAGGTAATAACTTATATGAAATATCAACTTCATATGATCCTGAAGACGAAGAGGTTAAGGATATTTTGGAATCGTTTTTCGAGTTGGTTGTAATCAGGTAATGGCGTATAAGAAATAGAAATACAAGCCCGGGCGGGTTATTTGAATCCGCCCGGGCACATAATCACTGATGAAATTATTTGTGCCATTCTATTCCACATAGCCGCATCTTAAGATGATCAAAAAAACCGATCCCGCAAATACTGCGGAATCGGTTTTGCAACTCTCATCCTCCGGTCTGCATTCAAAGCAAAAATGCCGCTGTTCCTGTAACAGGACTAACCTCCGATTTTAACTACCGCTTTTACAATGTCTTCCTTGTTGTTTATGCTTTGTTCTAATGCTTCCCGAATTTCAGCAAATTCAAACTGATTGGTAACAATGCTTTCAGGATTTATAATCCCGTTCGCAACGGCTTTAATAGCCATCGGGTAGATATGCCTGTAGCGGAATATCGTTTTTAATGTTAATTCCTTATCCATAGCCATGTTCATAGGGAGACATTGTTTATTGTCCTTGCTGTAGCCGACAAATACAATCGTCCCGCCTTTATGTGTGAGCTCGATAAGCTGGCCGGCGGCTATTTCCACACCTGAAGTCTCAATGGCAATATCGCAGCCTCTTCCGCCGGTCAGGTCCATAACGGCTTTTACGGCATCCTGTTTTTTACTGTTGATTATACCCGTCGCCCCAATTTCGAGCGCCTTATCCAAACGTTTCTGTATGACGTCAATTACATAAATATCGGTTACTCCCATAGCCTTCAGGGCAAGCATGGACACAAGCCCGATACATCCGGCACCTGTAATTACAGCGGTTTGTCCGACGTGTGCTCCGCCCTGCATTGCGGCATGAAAGCCAACAGCCAGCGGCTCAATCAGCGCTCCTGACATCAGGCTTACGGTATCGGGTAATTTAAAGCATAAATTAGCATCATGCACCGCATACTCCTGGAATACGCCGTCATACGGCGGTGTGGCAAAAAACTCAACATCCGGGCAGAGATTGTATTTTCCTGTTCTGCAATATTCACACTTGCCGCATGTTTTCCCGGGTTCAAGCGCTACACGGTCGCCGGGTTTTAAATGGGTTACATTAGATCCTACTTCAACAACGGTACCACTTGCTTCATGTCCGAGTACAAACGGCGGTTTTACGATAAAATTGCCGATTCTTCCTGTTTCAAAGTAATGTAAATCCGATCCGCAGATTCCGACATATCCTATCTTAACAAGCACTTCATCAGGCTTAGGTTGCGGAATATCCCTTTCAGCAATTTCTATCCGACCGATATCGGTCATCAGCGCTACTTTCATCTTTCCTTTCATAGCCGGCACTCCTTTCAAATATCTTTCTGCTCGCGTTATTATTTATTAATTATAATATATATTTTTCCCCTTACTTTTTCAAGACGTATAACGTCCCAAGGCATCGGAAATACACCGAGCATATTAAAAAGTACGGAAACTCGAAATATGTCAACTATTATTTTATCATCAAATCATCATAAATTATAGCCCCGCAGTAATAAATAAGGGAAGAAAGCCAAAACTTTCTTCCCTTAATCACAGTCTACTGCAGTTGAAAAGCAGTTTAGCCATATTTCAATGCTTTTTTCGTCCATGGGCAATTTGCAATGCAAAGAGCACACAGGGTTTCTTCAACCCCCAACTGTTCTTTTGCGTACTGCCTGGCAGCACGCCTGCAGGCATGCGGATCCAATAAAGTATCCCTGTCAATTCCTGCTTCCCACATTCCACCCTTAACAGCGTTTCCGGGGCATACATTCGTACAGATATCACATTCCGGCTTGCATAATGACTTGGTTACCGGGACGCCGCATTCAACGGGCGCATTTGTTAGAACAACTATTATCCTTACAGCGGAGCCAAATTCCTCTGTAATGAGAGCTGCGCATTTACCGATGAATCCTAATCCCGCAAGCGTCGCAACCGTTTTATGCGGAAGCACCGTTCTGTAATCTGAATCCTGTACAACCATGGTCGAGACTTTTGCCAGTGCCTTGTATCCCTTATCAATCAATAAATTTGCCGTATGTACAGCCAACTGGGGAAGCTTTTTATTCATAGGGATAAATTCGCTCCAATACTGCCGCGCATCGCCGTTCATATTACTCTGCATCGCTTTTTTTGAAAAGGCTAACCCAATGACAATTCCATAGTCGAAATTCTCCCTTACTTCTTTCGGAAGAACGGTTAAGTCCGCAAAACCAACCAATGAAGCTCCCCTTGAATATAACTCTTTTCTTATCTCATCCGATAAACTCAAACCGGTACCCCCTGTTCATATAATTTATCTCTATTATACGAATATTAAAAACGTATGGAACTTATAACATAAATGGTTTCCCGCCGATTTTATACCATTATAATCTTTATATTGTCATCTGGCAATAAAAGTAAGGATTATTTTTTTGCTGAAAAGTTATTAAAAAATACATTTCGTTAATAATGACCTGCATGCCAAAGGCAGCAGGTCACTTACAAATGCGTTAACTCTTATTTTCATTATACGGATGCGAAAACCCTAGCTAATAATGGAATTCGTGGGTTTCCTTTAATACCATGTCTTTTACCTTCATAAGGCGGGTGAGGTTTGAGCGTTCGTTTTCGTCGAGCTTCATTACAATATATTTTATCGTCTCTTCAAGATTCGGAATAAGAACATATTCGAGAGCATTCACACGGCGGCGCGTTTTTTCAATTTCATCGGCAAGAAGCTGCGCCGACTTTTCCATTTCGGCAAGCTTTAGCAGCTCAGGTACAAGTTCAGACAGTGTCGCTATTGCTTCATCAAGTTCTCCTGTAGTGTTTGCAAAACCGTACGGGTAAATATCCCCTTCACCGCCGCCTTCGGTCGTATATTCCAATACAGGCACATCAACGCTCATTATGTTTTTAGTGGACGCTTTCAGGTTGACTTCAACCTTTGGGGACATAAGCGCTTCCTCAAGTACTTCAGCATTCATCAATGCCCTTGCCATAACAAAGCGGGAATGAACAATGCTGACCTTGCGCTCGACTTCTTCGCGCAGGCGCTTGTTTTCCCTGACTATATCGAGGAATTTTTTCATTAATTCATCCCTTTTGTCTTTTAACAGCTTGTGTCCCCTGCGGGCAGTCTTCAACCGCTTCTTCAGGCCGGTTAAAACCATCCTTGTAGGATTCACGTTCAAACGTGCCATTGTAATATCTCCTTAACTAAAAGTATATCGTCCGTATCAGAATAATCGTCCCTCCGACATCACCTTGACATTACTTCCCTATTCCTGTCTGTTCAGGTATTTGTCTATGAATTCCTGGCGTATGCGCTTAAGCTCTCCAACAGGCAGTATTGACAGAAGCTTCCATCCGAGATCAAGGGTTTCAATAATTCCGCGCTCGGTATTAAAGCCCTGTGATACATATTCGGCCTCGAAATTGTCGGCGAATTTCGCATACAGCTTATCGACTTCGGTTAATGCCGCGTCTCCGAGAATAACGGCAAGTTCCTTCGCTTCCTTGCCCCTTGCGTAAGCCGCAAAAAGCTGGTTCATTGTATTCGCGTGATCTTCACGTGTCTTGCCGGGTCCTATACCTTTATCCTTCAGACGCGACAGCGAAGGCAGCACGTCTATCGGCGGTGTAATGCCCTTTTTATGCAGTTCGCGGCTTAATATAATCTGGCCTTCCGTAATATAACCTGTAAGGTCGGGAATGGGATGTGTTTTGTCATCCTCGGGCATCGTCAGGATCGGGATCAGCGTAATGCTGCCGTTAAATCCTTTCTTCCTTCCCGCGCGTTCATATAAGGTTGCAAGGTCGGTATAGAGGTAACCGGGATATCCCCGGCGCCCCGGTACTTCCTTCCTTGCAGCCGACACTTCGCGAAGTGCTTCGGCATAATTCGTGATATCCGTTATTATTACGAGCACATGCATATCCTTATCAAAAGCGAGATATTCCGCCGCGGTAAGCGCCATTCTTGGTGTTGAAATACGCTCTACGGCCGGGTCGTTTGCAAGATTCATAAACAGTACAGCCCTGTCTATCGCGCCCGTCCTTTTAAAATCGGAAATGAAGAAGTCTGCTTCTTCAAACGTTATTCCGACAGCCGCAAATACAACGGCGAATTTGCTTTCGGTTCCCAACACCTTGGCCTGTCTTGCGATCTGGGCCGCAAGCTCAGCGTGCGGCAGACCGGAACCTGAAAATATCGGAAGTTTCTGCCCGCGCACCAGCGTGTTCAGGCCGTCAATCGCAGATACACCGGTCTGTATGAATTCGGAAGGATAATCACGTGCAGCGGGGTTCATAGGCAATCCATTAATATCGAGCCTTTTATCGGGAATGATTTCCGGACCTCCGTCTATAGGTTTGCCAAGCCCGTCAAAAACGCGTCCGAGCATATCAAGCGAAACGGGCAGTTCCATTCCCCTGCCGAGGAAGCGTACCTTGCTGTCCGACAGGTTAATGCTGACCGCGCTTTCAAAAAGCTGGACAACCGCATTTTTCCCGTCTATCTCCAGCACCTTGCAGCGTCTTATTTCACCGTTGCTAAGTTCAATTTCCCCAAGCTCGTTGTATGTTACTCCCTCTACATCCTGCACCAGCATCAAAGGGCCGGCCACTTCGGCTATCGAACGATATTCCCTTAACATATTATTACTCATCCTCCTTCGAAACCAGCGCTTCCATCTGCTCTGCCAGTTCTTTCTCTATTTTCTCGAATTCTTCGTCCACTTTCTCCTGCGGAACGTATTTCGCGCGCCCAATCCGCTCCCTGACCGGCAAGTTCAACAGTTTATTCAAGTCAACCCCGACCTTTATCGCATCAATAGCCATGTAATAATACGACAGAACAAGTTTCATCATCCTGTATTGCTTATTGATTCCGGCATAAGTGTCGACATCATGGAACGCGTCCTGGTGCAGATAATCCTCCCTGATTGACCGGGCTGCCTCGAGGATAACCCTCTCTCTTGCGGACAGTGCGTCAATTCCGACCAGGCGCACAATTTCCTCGAGCTCGGCCTCTTCCTGCAAAATCCTCAGCATATCGGTCCTGTATTTGCTGAAATCCCTTGATATGTTTTCGTCATACCAGTCCTTAAGCCTATCCGCATACAGGGAATAGCTGATAAGCCAGTTAATCGCCGGAAAATGCCTCCGGTAAGCGAGGTTTGCATCAAGCCCCCAGAACACCTTTATAATACGCATTGTTGCCTGCGTAACAGGCTCCGAAAGGTCACCACCCGGAGGTGAAACGGCTCCGATTGCCGACAGCGCGCCAACCCTCTCGGTCGAGCCCAGTGTAATAACTTTGCCGGCACGCTCATAGAACTGCGCGAGACGTGACGCAAGATACGCGGGATATCCTTCTTCCCCGGGCATCTCTTCGAGACGGCCGGACATTTCACGAAGCGCCTCGGCCCATCTTGATGTCGAATCGGCCATCAATGCCACCGAGTACCCCATGTCGCGGAAATACTCCGCAATCGTTATCCCCGTGTATATTGACGCTTCACGCGCCGCAACGGGCATATCGGACGTATTCGCTATAAGTACGGTTCTCTTCATTAACGACTCGCCCGTCCTCGGGTCCTTTAGTTCCGGAAACTCCATGAGAACGTCGGTCATTTCGTTCCCGCGCTCGCCGCAACCGATATATACAACTATATCGGCATCGGACCATTTGGCGAGCTGGTGCTGTACAACGGTCTTTCCGCTCCCGAAAGGACCGGGGATTGCCGCAACGCCTCCCTTGGCGATAGGGAATAACGTGTCTATTATTCTTTGACCCGTAATCATCGGCTCATCGGGCGGAAGCTTTTCCTTATACGGCCTTTCCTTCCGGACAGGCCACTTCTGCATCATCGTTATTTGAACCGAAGCGCCGTCTTTCGTTCTGATCACCGCGACAGGCTCTTCCACCGTGAACTCGCCTTCATATATTTCTTCGATTATTCCTTCAATCCCGAACGGCACCATTATCCTGTGTTCAAAAACAACGTTTTCCTGTACCGTTCCGATGATATCTCCGGCAGTAACCTTGTCACCCTTAGACAAGACCGGCCTGAACTCCCACTTTTTATTCCGGTCGAGCGCGGCAATGTTAATCCCGCGCGTGATGTTGCTTCCGACCATTTTTCTCATAGCTTCCAGAGGGCGCTGTATACCGTCGAATATATTCTCCAAAAGACCGGGACCCAGCTCTACGCTTAATGGCGCCCCCGTGGATACCACCGGTTCACCCGGCCCCAATCCCGATGTTTCTTCATAAACCTGTATTGATGCCCTGTCTCCATGGATCTCAAGCACTTCGCCAATCAACTGGTGTTTGCTCACACGAACCACGTCAAACATATTTACATCGCGCATTCCCTCAGCGATTACCAAAGGACCTGATACCTTGATTATCGTTCCCTGGCTCAATAATATCCCTCGCTTTCGATATCTGTAGAAGTATTTGTTCATTCTATATGATCATTCGTCCCGGAAAAGTATGTCCGCTCCAACAGCTTTTTCAACGCATTTTTTAACCCCGTTCATTCCTATTCCAAGGCTTCCTGCCGTTCCCGGTATCGGGATAACCGCCGGGAACCTTTTTTCACGGTATCGATTGATTTCTTCCTGGATGCCGGAAGCGGTTTGTTCGGTTATATATATAACAGCATATTTATCGGCTGCAAGTTCCGACAATTTGCCGGCCGCCTGTTCGCTGTTTTCTACGGGGAAAACCGAAAAACCCAACGCTTTAAACCCTAAAACCGCATCCTTTTCTCCGATGACACCAACCTTATACATATCCCAAACGCAACCTTTCACGGATTAAATCATCATTCAGCCCGTTGATTTTTCCTGTCATGATTATCCGCACATTTCTTATTTCAGTTTCTTTTGCAAAAAGATAAGCGATAAACGGCTCAACACCCATCGTTATCAGTTTTGAGCGCCGGATATATGACATCAGAAAATCGTCAAGAAGTTTTTCGAGCCCGGAAATGTTCTTTTTAGCGGTATACAGTTCCCATCCGCGCTTGACCGTGTCGCCGTATTTTGTCCGGCGCAAATCGTCAACAAATGCTTCAACCGGTTTGTCAAACCCGGCAAAATAAAACTCTTCGCTTATTTCACCGCCTTTTAGCAGAAGCTTTCCGATGAAATCCCACGATTTGTTCAGGCTGCGAGCACGGATATACATCTTTATATTTGTTATGTCAATGATTATCCGGGCAAGTTCATGCAGGAACGGGCTGTCAAACTCGTTAAGATCGTTCACAAACTGGTCATACGACGCTTTATCGATGATTAAATCGACAGCCTGAGGATCGCGCATTCTTGAAAAAGCATCATACGTATCGGCTATCGCCTGCATCATAATTGGAGTCAGTTCGCTGTAATCCCGCTCCCTGATAATGCGTTTTATCTGCTCAACCCCGAATACGCCCGTATCCACAAGGATCTGCGGCGGTTCCTGCCCTGAGAACTCTGCTTTCAAAAGCACCTTTATATTAAAATAGTCATGTTTCTTTTTAAACGCATCGACTACTTCGGGCACAGGCGAAATTTCAGCCAGAAGATCATACGTCTTTTTCATTTCTTCGGCAAGGACCTGTTCAAACGAGTGAAAATTTTCAGTATTCCCATATCCGTATTCCGCTTCGGCTAAAACCTTAAACGCTTCCGCTGCGCCCTGCGCTTCAATCATCCTGTTAAGCCTGTCGCCGTCGAGCAGTTTTATCTCTTTTGCACGGATAAGACCTACCGCGTATGCGTAATCGTCCTGTTTAATCTTTATCATTACTTTACCTCATAGCAAAATGCAATTTATCGGTAATTTTAAGAAGCTTTAAGTATTGCATTCATGAAAATAGTATGTTTACCACTTCATTCTCTATCTGCGGCCTCAGCATATCAAGCACAATCTCAAACGTTCCGTTTATCTCCATTTCGCCGTACCTTAAAACAAAGCCGCCCACTGTTTGTATTATTTCACCGGATAATGCCACTTTCCCGTTTTTTCCGGCAGCTTTAAGACGACGGTTAATATTATCGGCAAAATTACCGTCAACGCGCTTTCTGTCCCTGTCGGACAGGAGTATTTCACCCGTTCCGTCAGAAGCCGCGCCGGCAATCATTATTTCAAGCATTTCCTGGTATTCGTTATCCGGCAGCCCCGTAATTTTTTGAATGGCCTTCGTAAAAGCCTCTTCAACCATATCCTGCTTTGTCTTTAATATTTCTTTCCTGGCTTCAAGGCCGGCAACCGAGATAAGACGCCGGTAGGCTTCCTCGCCTTCGGCTTCCGCCTTCCTGAGAATTTCCATCCTCTTTATTTCCGCTTCTTTCAAAGCTCGGTCGGTAATATCCCGGGCTTCCTGCCTCGCCTGTTCTTCAATTTGACGGGCTTTTTCTTCGGCATCAGCAAGGATCTTCGCTTTTATTTTTTCTGTTCCGGTCATTTGGAGTGCTCCTTTGTTAACCTATCATTAAAATTGATACGATAAGCGCAAGTATCGCAAACATCTCAACCATAAGCGCGAGCGTAATAGCGCTTCCAACAGACTCCGGATGTTTTGAGATCAACTGGATTCCCGATGCTGAAACTTTGCCCTGGTATATCGCTGAAACAAGGCCGACAACACCCATCGGTAGACCTGCGGCAAAAAGCTTCAGTCCCTCCTGCAATACCATTGCGTCGTTTATTTTGCCGATAATCAGAAACGCAATTACAAATCCGTAAATTGCCTGTGTACTTGGGAGAGCTTCCAAAAGCATGACCGAACCGAATTTTGAAGGATCCTCAGATAGAACGCCGGCACCCGTCTGTCCCGCGAGGCCAACCCCTTTTGATGACCCGAGGCCTGCTACCAGGAATGCAATGGCAGCACCAAAATAAGCAAAAAATTGTCCGGTAAAAATCTGTTCCAACATAATTGTAAAACCTCCGTTTTTTTCGTTTATGCGGCTGAAATTTGATCATGCTCCGCATCGTACTTTAATTGTATATATTTTGTATTGGCTTTCAGCGGGCTGAAAGGTTCGCCTCCGCCCGTGAAGAATTTACCAAAAAATTCAAGATACTGCAGACGGCACGAATGGACATACGCGCCAAGCACGTTTATTCCAAAGTTTATAGCATGGCCTACAAGCAATATTGCCGCCGAGACAAAAACTTTTATAACAATAGGGATTTCGAACATTACGCTCATCTGATTTATTATGCCGGCAATAATCGACGTCGCGAGGCCAAGAGCAAGAAGCCTTGAATAAGAAAGTACATCGCTTAAAAACCCCACAACATTATAAAGGCTTGACAGTCCGCCGAAAAATTTTCTTAATATCCCTTTTTTCTCCCGTCCCTGCGTGAGAAGCAGCAGCACTGCGCCGGCCGCGAGCACATACCTGCCGACATTCGATATCTGCGCCGCTATTTCCTTGTCAATGGCCGGAGCGTACGGCAGCAGCGTAAGTATTGCGCCGGTAAAAAACACATACCAGAAACCGACGTCAAACAGTGCATCAAGATATTGTTTCCTGCGTATGAGGTTTGCGGCTTTCATCGCAAGACCGGCATACATGTGTATAACACCGAAAAGCAGAGACCAGCTAAGCATACGTTCCGGATCGCTGACCATGTCAAACCAGACGGCATAAGGAACGAGCGCGCTTATACCGAACCAGCCTCCGAACATCAATCCCCAGAACATCGTTGACAACCCGCAGAAAAACATAAGTTTCATAAACTTGCGCGTACTGTCCTGCAGTTTAAACCGCCAAAGTATAATCGCGGCAAGAACGGACAGTATAATACCGTACCCTCCGTCGGACAGCATAAGCCCGAACAGTATTACGAAAAACGGAGTCATTATTTTACTCGGATCTATTTCTCTGCTGTCCGGGAGACTGTACATCCGCAGCACGGGTTCACCGGCTTCCGCAAGCCCGCGGTTTTCAAGAAGAACGGGAAACGCTTCATCTTCTCCCGGTTCTTCAATCTCCACACTTACGATATATTTCGATTCCAGATATTTTTTGGCCGATTCGGATAATTTTTCAGGGAGCCATCCCTTTACCATGAAAACCTTGCTTGTCTTCAAAACCTTTTCGACAGCTTCAATACGGCTTTTTTCCATGTTAAGGACATCGTAAAGAATCTCAATCGAACTTCTTGAACCGCTCATATTCCTGATTTTATCGATTACTTCTTCTCTTTTTTTCGCGATTTGTTCCAAATTGATTTCGATCTGTTTGATATTGTCATCAACGGTGCCTGCAAGGCTGCCGAAAGTTATCCTGTTAAATCCTCTCGACTTCAAATAAGACAGGGTCTCCTGCTCGGCATCCCTGTGATATATGACATATACGTAGTGCTGATCCTTATCGCTGTTTATTCTGAATATCGTGGACAAAGGCGCTTTTTCCGGAAGTTCCGACTCTATAAGATCCCATCCGACCGCAGCAGGAATTGTTCCGGCCGTAAAACCTGTTCTTTTTGTACCCGAAAAATCAACCGGAAAAATAAGACCCTTCCACGGAACAAGAGAGCGGTAAAGATTGTAAACCCTGTTCTCTTCCGCTTTTAATTCAATCAGCGCATGTTCATATTCCCTTAACTTATAAACGTCTGATAATATGCTTTCCTTATCGCTTATGATTTTTTTGACTTCGGTGATGCTTACAGGACGCTTTGTACTGAATAATGGCTTCTTTTCAGGACAATACCTTCCAAGAATATTCAAAGACGATTGTACGTCCGAAAGTTGATTATCAATATATGTCAAATCTTCCCGGACTTCGGGGTGAGATGCGATCTTTCCGTAGTCCTGTTCGCTTATGTTGCTTATTTCGACTGCTCCGAATTCCATTAAGCTGTTGATTAGCTGTTCACGCTGCTCTTCTATTCCAAGCAGCGTTATTTTGTTCATTTTGACGATCAATGCTTCACAATCCTTCCCACAATCAGTTCAATTGCTTCGTTCATTTTCTCGCCGGCTTTCATTTTTATATCATTGCACTTCGCCTGGGTATCCATTTTTATGTCAACTATATCCTTCGCGGCTTTTTCTTCGGCCTTCCGGATAATTGATTTGGCTTCCGATTCTGCTTTTTCTACCGCTTTTTCAAGCAAAACGGCGGCTTCCTTCCTTGCGGAAGCAATAATATCTTTAGCCTTCTGCTGGGCCTGCGCTTCAATCGCATCCGCTTGTTCTTCCACAGCGGCTATTTCTTTCAGAACGGCTTCCGACATGTTTTCACCCCCATTCCCTTAAAACAGCGGAAGAAACTGCTGAACATCCTTAAATTATTATACCACTGTACAAATATTTAACAATATCAATTATGTAATGTTTCGGATATAGAATCCATTCTATCCTAACCATAACCATAACAACAACCCGACCGGATTCGTGAAATACTGAATTCCCAAATCCTATTGAGCTGTATGCGGCGGAACGATATCCACTTAATTCTATCGACCGAAGGTATAAATACTCTAATAAACAATACAATTCCTGCCGTTTTTTTTCGCGTTATACAGCGCTTTGTCGGCTTCTTCTATAACTTCGGCGGCCGAATGCGTTTTTTCGGTTTTTTCCGCTACGCCTATGCTGACCGTAACATTAACGCTTCCTTCGCCTTTTCTGCTTTTTATAATTCTTTTCGGCTTTTTTTTCGGCCTGTCCTTACCCCTTATTATGAGAGGCCGTTTTTCAATATTGATTCTAATATTTTCCAGTTGATCAATTACTTCATCAGGAGATTTCCTGGGAAAAATAACGGCAAATTCTTCTCCGCCATACCTGAAAACCTTGCCCGACCGGATATTCTTCATTATCAATGAAGCCACCATTCTTAATACGTCATCGCCTACCTGATGGCCGTATGTATCATTTACGCGCTTGAAATGATCGATGTCCACCATCGCAATTGTATATTTATTTCCCAATCTTAAAATCTCCTGCTCCATTGCCCGTCTTGACAATACCCCCGTCAGCGTGTCGTGGAAAGCAAGAGAATATGACGCTTCAAAAAGAGCGATTATAAAAATTAAATATACCGCCGAGAAAAATACAGAGAGAACATCCGGATATCCGGCGAAATGCAGAATGATAAAGCTGCCGAGAGCGGCACCCGTAAACGCAATATCCATCATTGAAGACAGGAGCAAAAACCTTATAAGAAGAACACAAAGGCAAACAATAAATAAAAATATGCTCAGCCCCGGTATTCCTTTATCTTCCGTCACCCTGAAACCGAACCCGGCCTGTTTCAGTCTCGCAAGGACGGGATTAACGGTACCCGCGTCAATCAATACGAAGAATGTTAAAAAAATAAAAACAAGCCCTTTAATAAGACCGCTTTTGCTTATTATTCCCCTTTCTTCCATCAGGGCAAGCATAATAAAGCCGATTGGAATAATCAACGATATACCGTTGATGAGAGCTTTCTGATTCAAACCGTTTTTGGCTGATATCACCGACATCGTGAACAACAGGACGGCTATAGCGTAAAATACCCTGCTGTGCTGAAACCACACGCATAATACAAGGGCAAAGAATGCAAGAATGTATGGGAGGGTAATAAAGACAATATTGAGCTTGCTGTAAGATACCGGTGTTCCCATTGCCAGCATCCAGGCCAGAAATAAAATAATAAACGGAATAAGTGCGATTATGGCTTTTTTACCCTCTAACTTGAACATACAACTTCACATCCTAAAGCGCAACCATCCCCCAGTAAAGCGAAAAGCGTCCGGTTGCCTCCGGCAGATACACAAAAAGTTTATTACAGCAAGGCACGTTATACCATTTTAATTATAGTATAACAGGGTTCACATAGCAACCTTTTCACAAGCTGCAATATTCCCGCTGCACGTCTGAACAAGCCCTTATAAATTTACGCCAAAACGCAGCGGGTGGTTCGGGTGCTTTCGGTGACGACGGGTGACATGCTCCAACGCCCTTCTGCGTACCGGCAACCGTGGAGCGTTTTAACGAGCGGCCCGGGATATGGAGGCCGACGCGGAATTGGCAAACAGAAGCATCACTGATATAATTTTTATGCGGATGATTGATTATGCACGGCGTTGTTCCGGAGGATACTGATTTTATGATAATGATTTTTACCGCGCTTTACTGCGAAGCGAAGCCAATAATACGATTTTTCGGATTAAAAAAGGATACCGGACACCATTTGTTCCAGGTGTTTAAAAATGACGATATAATTCTTCTTGTCACAAAACCGGGGATTGTTAATGCCGCGATAGGGGTTACGCATTTATGCTCCGCATACCCGCCTAATCCTTCCGATCTGCTGCTTAACATCGGCATATGCGGCGCGGGAGACAGGAATATTCCGACAGGGACGGTTTATCTGTGCAATAAAATCTATGAAATGGATACAGGCATATATTTTTACCCCGATATGATTTTCGCGCATCCATTTGAAGAAAGCGGCATTGTATCAAGCAGCAATCCCGTTTCGGAAAAACACTCAGCGGATATTCCGGAACTTCTCGCCGATATGGAAGCATCCGGCATTTACCGCGCAGGAATACTGTTTTTCCAGCCGCATCAGATGTTTTTTATAAAAATCGTCTCGGATTACCTTCAATCCGATAAAATCGACTCGAGCATTGTCAGTGAACTGATTGGGCAAAACATTCCCGAAATCGCCGCCTGGATCACCCGCCTGCACGACGGAATGACAAATTCTTCTCCGGTGTTTTCTCCCGAAGAAGAAAAAATGCTTGCGGAGGTTTCAAAAAATCTCAGGCTTACAGTATCAATGCAGAACCAGCTCAGACAGGCAGCGCGTTACTATAAGCTTCAGCATGGAAATTTTTCCGCGAATTTGTCGTCTTTCATCAAAAAAGAAAATGTTCTGCCGGTAAAAAACAAACATGAAAGGAAGAGAGCTTTTGAACAGCTTATGCGTGAATTTGCTTAACCCTCCTTTTTCACATATATACATCGAAAAGGGTGTTGTGGATCACCCGAATACCGTAAAAATTTTGTCGCGTTTTCCGAAATCAACGCAGGTAATAATAAAACATTATAAGGACATATTTAACAGGAGCCGGCAGAATTACCCGGTTCAAAAGCAGTCACAGAATCTTATCATCGCTGAAAAGCGGCCTCCGTTCGTTTACCGGGGCTCACCTCTTTGCCAGAACTTCGGGAATGACAACTTTTATTATGCCAACACGGTGATTAACTGTGTTTATAACTGCGAATACTGCTATCTGCAGGGTATGTATCCGTCGGCCAATATTGTCGTTTTTGTCAACCTCGACGATATATTCGGCGATGTCAGGAAACTTTTGAAGAGCGATCCGGTTTACCTGTGCATTTCTTATGATACTGACCTGCTTGCACTTGAAGGCTTTCTCGGATTTAGCGAAAAATGGTTTGAATTTGCACGATTTTACCCTCACCTGACCGTTGAATTAAGAACAAAGAGCGCGAACCTGAACAGCCTTGAAAAACTGACGCCGCAAGAGAATGTAATACTTGCATGGACATTGTCCTGCGAATATGTATGGGAAAAATACGAGCACGGGACGCCTTCCCCGATGCAAAGGCTTAACTGCATCGAGAAAGCATTGGCAAAGGGATTTCAGATAAGGCTTTGTTTCGATCCTGTCATTTATATAAAAGACTGGGAAGATGAGTACGGCAGACTTATTGAAAAAGTATTCCGGGAACTTCCCGCCGGTAAAATCAAAGACGTGAGCATAGGCGGTTTTCGCATACCCTGCGATTACCTTAAGGACATGCGTAAAAATAACCCTAATTCCGCAATAATAAACTACCCGTTCAACGCAGTAAACGATGTATACTCATATCCGCCGGATTTATCGGACAGAATGAACTCATACATGCTGGGGCTTATCAGAAAATATATGCCTGAAGAGAAAATTTTTACGTGGAAATAATAAGACGGCAATATCCGAAAATACGCGGGCAAAACAAAAAGGGAGGATTATCCTCCCTTTTTTGATTTTTATCGTCTTACTTTCTGCGCCTTTCTTCTTTTTCTCTTTCTTCCCTGTCTTCCCTTCTATCGTGACGGCGATCTTCCCTAATGTCTTCAATCGGGAAATCAAATGCCTGCGGCGGGAAAAACTGATCAAACGGAAAATCAATTGTTTCAAAAAGTTCGCACGGATTTTCATCTGTCGAAGCAACGCACTCACGGGTCGGGAAACAGAAATTGAAAGCCGGAATTAAAAGCTGTACAAGCCTCGTGAGTTTGATTATTGAGAACAGGCCAATCGTAACGACAACATTTTTCTGCGGGAATATCGGTCTTCTCCCGGCTGCAACATTATCTTCTTCCTCAATTTCATCGTAATCATCCCCGAAAGGCCGGACTTTCTTCGGACAGTGGACCCTTTTAATCCGCGCATTCAGCACGAGAGGTTCGGCAACTTCAACTTTCACAGTAGGCTTGTTATCCTGTTGTATCATGGAACCACAGCCATCGCCATCATCCGTGGACGAACAGAATTCCGGATCGGTTGAGCTGAACACCTTAACCTGCCCTTCTGAACCGAACAGGATAACGGTTTTCGCAAACCATACGAATCCAACCTTAGGATCGGAACTGACAAGGTTGTTAAATTGATCACGATAGCAGAATTCCACCTTAACCTTTATCTTGTAACGTACATTTACAGTAAAGAAACCTCTTTTAAACGGCACGTCGTCAAGATCCGCCAAAACCTTTACTACCTCGGCTTCCTTTACCCTCACCTTAACGGCTTTGTCTATCAAACACTGTACATCTTCTACAAAATCAACCACAGCATCTTCAATACAATCCTTTTCCCGGCAATGATCATACACCTTTTCTACCTGTACGCAAACAGCTTCTCTAAGCTTGCAGATGTCTTCGCCGTCAATAAGACCCGCAACAACCTGCTCTTTGCTCATATGCTACATTCCCCCAAAGTCAAAAGTATCTCAATTTCATAATATGTCTGTATAAATATTTGGTGATTAACAAGCATGCTTTTTTGCAACTCTTTTCCCGCCTTTATTCATTGTTACGGAACCGGTGCAGCCGTACATAAATGACATGCTGCAGGTTTATACAGGCATAACCCGGACAGCTGCGTATAAGCGGCTGTTACAGGCATATTTCCCAATGCATCAACATAGTATTGATAATAAATAAGTTATGGACAAACCCGTTTCGGGAGGAAAGTATGAATAAAGAAGAGCAAAAGCATATTATTTTAAAAAACAGTTTCAATATTTCTTATCATATCTATTATGACGAGGAGCGCGGTTTATGCCTGAGAATGCTCGATGGTGACAGGGTATGGTCACGTCCGTTTGTTCTTTCCGATCTGTCCGTAAATGATTTCTGTGCCGCTATTGACGAGAAAGATATAATCCATTTTGTTTTCCAGGCTAAAGACGGCCATATTATGTACGGCCACGGCCGCCGCGGGCATATAGACATCCAGCCGATACTGGGCAGCAAAGACACAACTCCGTGGCATAAGCGCCTATCGATGCTGGTATTTGAAGATATTGTCCTGTTTTTTTATGTAATACGCCACAACGATCGCCACCTGATAGCAATGCAGAGCATAATTAACGGCGCGCTTTCAAAGCCTATGGCAATAGACTATATTGACGGTTCAGACAGGCATTACGTCGTGTTCAGGGATCGTCCCGGGAAATGCCGCCTTTTTTATCCCCGTTCTGAAAAAAGCGGAATGTGTTTGTGCCATAGAATTTTAAAGGATGATTTAACCGTCTTCACCGCTCCCGAAAAGCTGTACGAAACCGAAGGCGAAATCCTTTTTCCGTCTGCGGTATGCGGGCAGGATAACCGGATCTACGTCTCTTTTCAGGATAAACGCGATGGTATGTACCGGGTTTTATTCATGGAATACGGGACGGCAGAGCCACTTGTTTTATACAACAGCCCTTCCCCGGCAGGCCGAAGCGGGCTTGTTTACAACAACGGCACTCTTATTTTGTACCGTACCGATGAAAGGAATATCCATCTCAGAATATCCGGCGACGGAGGCATCAACTGGACGGATGAAAAACGTTATCTTTCCGATTTCACGAATATGCCCTGCCGTTTCATTTACGGCACAAACGTCGATAAAGAACGTGCGTCATGGTTTTTCAACGAAATACCGGGCTGTTTCACAAAAGGTTACCAATTGGCTTTTCTTGGCGAAGAACCGCCGCAGCGCACTGCCCCGGCAAAAGCTGCCGAAAAGGACAGTTCCATGATTGACAGGATTCTTCCCGTAAAAAAACCTGCCGATGCCGAAAGCGGAAAATCCGGCATTTCATCCGGCGGCACGACGGCCGCAAATATTGAACACAAGTTTATTCACCTTAGAAATTTTGTGGAAAATATGCAAAAGGAACTTACCAAGCTGTGGCTGACGCAGAAAGAATTTGACAAAAAACTTTCTGACCTGCATGAAGAAATAGAAATGCTTAAACAAAACTTTGATTATTTTTTGAAAGATGCAAACAGTGGTGAATAACCTCTGAAAGTATCCGGCTAAATTGCCGGGTTGACAAGCTCACGCCACGCAAAATCCCCGCGGTGCAGTCCGTTTATAAGGATCTCGGCGGTGGCGAGATTTGTGGCGAGCGGAATATTATTGTTATCGCAGTGCTCACGGATAATGTTAAAACCCTGCAGTTTCTCCTCCTTTTGAGACGGATCGACAAAAAATATCACAAGGTCTATTTCATTGTAAGCAACTCTTGCTGCAATCTGTTCTTCCCCGAGGTGCCCATACTCAAGACAATTAACGGACAGTCCGGTCGCATCCGATATCAATGCGCCCGTACCGGAAGTGGCAAGCAGGTTATGCTCTTCCAGAATGAATTTATATGCGATGCAAAAAGCTTCCATTAACTCTTTTTTATTATCATGCGCTATAAAAGCAATATTCATCAATTGCCTCCGTTAATCAGGATAAATCCTTGCTGAAGAAACATCAAATCCTTTCTAACCGGACCAACATTAAATACTCCTGCCGGCATTTTTAACGCTTTTTATAGGTATATTCGCAATAAGGGCAGGAACAACGCCATCCCCTTCCTCACTTACTGTTTTTGTAAGCTGGATTTCAAGAGCTTCTTCGTCAATCTCCATATAATTGCGAATCACTTTAATTATTTCACCTTTAACCATTTCCAAAAACTGCGGTGAAACATTTGCCCTGTCATGTATCAGAACCAGCTTCAGCCGTTCTTTTGCAACATCCTTTGACGAACGCTTCCGGCCTAGTTTACTTAAAAGTTGCTGCAACATTTATATCCCTCCCTAAGCCGATCGAAAACCAAACAGCTTTTTCACTTTCGCGATAAAATTACCCTGACCGGCTAAATCCATAAAAGGCACTTCTTCGCCAAGTATCCTGCGTGTAATATTCCGGTACGCCTGGCCGGCCATCGACTTATTGTCCGAAACCGCAGGTTCACCGCGGTTTGTTGAAATAATTATGTTCTCATCGTCAGGCACTACCCCTATGAGCTGTATCGCAAGAATGTCAATGATATCATCTATTGACATCATATCGCCTTTTTTTACCATTTCATGCCGCACACGGTTTACAATCAGCACAGGGTTTTTCAGTTCATTTGCTTCAAGAAGGCCGATAATCCTGTCAGCGTCCCTGACAGCGGAGACTTCTGGTGTTGTTACGACGATAGCCCTGTCCGCTCCCGCAATAGCATTCTTAAACCCCTGCTCTATTCCGGCGGGACAATCTATGATAACAAAATCGAATTCCTGTTTCAATTCTTCGCAAAGCTTAATCATCTGTTCAGGCGTAACGGAGTTTTTATCCCTCGTCTGAGCTGCCGGAAGCAGATACAGACCCTCATATCTTTTATCTTTTATTAAAGCCTGTTTAAGACGGCATGTCCCTTCGACGGCATCAACCAAATCGTAAACTATTCTGTTTTCAAGCCCCATTACTACGTCAAGATTTCTAAGACCTATGTCGGTATCGACCAGAACGACCTTTTTACCCAAAAGAGATAAACCTGTGCCAAGATTTGCGGCAGTTGTGGTTTTTCCAACACCGCCTTTGCCCGATGTGATGACAATAACCTCACCCATACTCATTCCTCCGTTATTAAAAAAACAGCCTTCCACTGCGGTTACATTATAACCAGGCGATTAATGTCCTATTTGATTCAGAATAATAACTGGTATATTAATCCGTCTTAATCAAAAATACGATTTTTTCAGGTTTTCTACTAAAAACTATATCGGTTTTTGAATTACTTGTCAACCGACATCAAAGCCTATAAAATAAAAAAACCGGAATTACCCGGGATTTCCTGGTATCCGGCGTTCGATCCCATTCTATTTGCCCAGCGGCTCAACATATATCGCACCTTCTTTTACCGATGCAATCTCAGGCAATATCGTATCGTCATCATCAGTTTCCGGGCATCTTGTAATCAAATCCGCTATCCTTAACTGCGTGGGGCACAGCCTCAATGCGGCTACAACGGCATTGCGGTTTCCGTCTGCGCCTGCATGTACCATGCCCCTTATCTTACCCATAATAACAACGTTTCCCGATGCCACTATTTCGCTTCCCGGGTTTACGTCCCCCAGGACAACCACATTGCCTTCGAAAAGAATACGCGTTCCTCCGCGTACCGTGCCTTTTATAAACTTGCACGGGCCTTCTTCAAGCTCCTTAAAGAAAATTTTTCTTATCGGCATTCCCGAAATTTTTGACGGCATCTCCCTTTCCTGCGGAGGCTGTTCGGGTTCATCATAGCGGATGCTTTCCACCGTAACGCCGCTGTTTAAGATCATCATCTGGACGAGCATTTCCTCTTCCTCTTCGGTCAGCTTTTTGCCCCTGTACATAACCTTAAGCTTAGCGCCCCTGAAAAACTTTTCGGCTGCCTTCACTTTAAGCGCTACCTGTTCAAGTATATGTTTCGTTTCCATTTCTTCGGGAATTATAATAACGAGCCCGTCCGCAGTTCCTTTGAATGTGATTTGGTTTTTTGCGTTTTCCATATTATGTATCTCCTTTACGCAGCATAGGTTTCAAACAGGCGTGTTTTATCTGCATTCAATCTTATCTCTGCTTTTCCTTTATATTAAAATACGCCATCAGCACATCCTTTGCAATGGGCGCCGTCCATGAACCCCATACGCCTTTTTCGACAACAACGGCGACCGCTATTTCAGGATTGTCGGCAGGCGCATAACATACAAACAAAGCATTTGACGACGATGTCGCTTCAAGCCCTGTTTCGGCCGTTCCCGTTTTCCCGGCGACTTCAAACGGGAAATCCTTAAATATGTGCACCGCGGTTCCGTCCTGGGAATTCGTAACCGCGACCATGCCCTTCTGTACGGCTTTTATCGTGGACTCTTTCGCCCCCGATTCCCTGTATTCAATTTCGGTTAAATGTACTTCTCCCGATGCGTCGACGCGTTTTCTTACAAGGTGCGGCCTGTAAAGTTTTCCGCCGTTTGCGATGCTCGCAACATAGTTTACGAGCTGTATCGGCGTAAAAGCGTTATACAACTGCCCAAGCGCGGCGTTGCACGTATCGGCGGGGACCCACCCCTCGTTATAGTTAGCGAGCTTGAACTCCCTTGACGCAAGGGAGCCGATTTCTTCGCCTATTTCTATTCCTGTTTTCTTTCCGAACCCGAAGTTTTTCGCCCATTTTACAATATTGTCTATTCCGGTGTCGAAACCGACCTGGAAGAAAAACATATTGCTTGACGTTTCAAGCGCCTTTTCAAGATTAATCCTTCCCTGATTTCCTTCAAGGTTCGACCACATCAACCCGCCTATTTCTTTCCTTGACGGGCAGTAAACCAGTGTCTGGGGAGTTATTGTGCCCGACTCCAGAGCAGCTATCGCAACGAGAGGCTTGTACGTAGAACCGGGGGCGTATTTTCCGCTTGTCGCCCTGTTAAGTGTTATTGAATCGGGATGGGTATAAAGGTAATTTATCTTTTCGCTGTTGCCTTCCAGGAACACGGCGGGATCATACGTTGGATAGCTGACCATTGCCAGGATTTCCCCGGTTTTCACATCCATCGCGATAACAGCCCCTGCATTCGCGTCATGGAAGTTTTTCTTATGCTCCCTGTTCCGTATTACCTCTATGTTTCTTTTTAATGACTCAAGCGCCGCTTTCTGCAGGTTCAAATCAATTGTCAGGTAAATATCCTGTCCCGGCTTCGACGGCTCTACGATTTCATATGATGTAAGCCTTCCGTCAGTATCCACCTCTTTTCTTATTTTGCCGTTTATGCCTCTTAATACGTGTTCCTCCGAACGTTCAATGCCGGTCTTCCCCACCATGTCCTTCCAGGTATATCCCAGTTCGGGATATTTTTTAGACCATTCATCATACAGTTCCCCGATATTTCCCATGTGCCCAATCACATGCGCAACGAGTTCCGCGTCGTAATATTCCCTGAAAGGCTTTGAAAACGTGCTGAACCCGGGATATTCCCTGTTGCGTTCCTCAAGAGTGACTACAGTCTCTATTGACACATCCTCGGCAATAACCAGCGGGTCTGATATTGTGGCAGGCCTTATAAGCATTTCATATCTTAATTCCATAATGCGGTACGCTTCTTCATCTGTGTATATCGGGTCAATATCGAAGGTTTTCTCGCGCATATATTTAAAAACATCCTTCGGATCCGCTTCCAGAAGCATTTCCCTGTCGGCGTCGCTCACCGCTATCTGTCTTATAAACCCTTCCTTGTTTGTGAGGAATCTGTAAGGGTTGTTAGCGAATATCGCGCGCATTGTTGAAGAATATTTGTCGCCGTTTGCATCAAACAGCCTGATAACCCTTGCAATAAGATCATTCTTTTCTCTTGAGGACAGCCCGGTGTCCACAAACTGAACGCAGAAACCCAATCTGTTGCCCGCTATCGGCACGCCGTACCTGTCGTAAATATTCCCCCTGTTCGCATATATAACCCCGTTCGTTATAATCCTCTTCATAGAAGTATCGAGGTATTCCTGCCCGTTTACAATCTGGATATCGACAAGCTGGCGCAAAAACACCGCGCATATGAGCATTACGATTACTAAATATATAATAAATCTTCTCTTTAAATCAAAATTCTGTTTTTTCTGCAATTCAGCGTTCATAATTCAAACCCCGTTATAAACGTGTATGGACAAAATTGTACTTATCGAGTTTTTTATACAATTGAAGCACCAAAGGATATACAAATAATGTCAGCACCGAGTTATACAAGCTTTCGGGCAGGATAATGCCGGTTAAAACAAAACCGAAATCCTGGTAGCCCCTTAAAAAGAAATTAATAAAATAATACATAAGCTCAACCGTGAGCGATGAAACAAACACAAAGAAAATCGGAATCAGCGGGTTTTCCTTGTACAGCTTTGAATTTATCATCCCTATCGCGAAACAAACAAGGAACAAACACATTCCGTACCATCCCAAAGTACGGCCGATCAGCGTATCCATCGCCAGCCCGCATACGAGGCCCATAAAAGCCGCCTCCATGTTAGCCCTTATCAGGGAAATTGTGACAGCCAGAACGAGAAGCAGGTTCGGTCTTATCCTGAGGATCTCGATATAACCGAATACAGTGCTTTGTAAAAGGCACGCAGCATATACAAGGAGTGCCAGCACGAGAATCCGCCTTCTCATTCGTTATCGCCTTCTCCCTCAACAGCGGTTTTTATTACTGCAACCTCTTCAAGCCTCCTGAAATCAACCGAAGGTTTAACTATCGCATAATAATCAAACTGTCCTTCGTTTTTTACCACCTGTATCACTTCGCCGATCATGATTCCTTTAGGATACAGGCTGTTCAATCCGGAAGTTTCAACTTTATCGCCGACGGATACTTCGACATCCGGAGTAATATAATCGAGCCGGCAAAGCCCTTGCGTCCTGAGCTGCGCGTCACCTCTCAGAATAACAAGATCGCGCGTTTTCGACAGTCTTGCCGATACCGAGCTTTCAGTGTCTATTATCGATATAACCTTTGATGAAAGAAGATCCACACGCGATACCCTTCCCACAAGGCCGTCGGCGTTTATTACGGGATCATCCACTTCTATGCCGTCCTTGCTGCCCCTGTCTATCGTAAATATTTCAAACCAGTTCCCGGCATCCTTTGATATTATATTGCATGCTATGATTTCCTGCGTATACTGTTCTTTGAATGACAGCAGCTTTTTCAGGTTTTCATTCTCCTTTTCCAGGCGGTGTACTTTTTCAAGTTCTCTTTCCATTTCCCGTATTTTTAATTTCAATTCCGCATTTTCCGCCTTTGTAGTCCGTATATCTTTAAAATAATTAACAACGTCTTTTATCTTGCCGCCAATTGCGTTAATGCCTGTCTGCAGCGGTTTAAGAGGTACGGAAATAACATTCCTGATCACATTAAGCTTGCTGTTTTCGCTTGCCGTCATCGCAGCAAGCACAAACAATAAAACCAGAACTAACGATATTATGAATAATTTGTTTCCAAAAAGCCTCCGCAAAAGGTTGAACCCCTTCCCAAGCATTACTCCAACGGAATATCATTGGATACTGCCTGCGTTATATCTGTCAAAGCATTGCACAGCTTTTTTCTTTATCTTACCTTATTTGAGGAAATCAATACGTGTTTTAACAGTTCCAATTCTTCAAGAACCTTGCCCGTACCTATCGCTACACAATCAAGAGGATACTCCGCAATATTCACAGGAATTCCTGTTTCATGAAAAATCAGTTTATCAAGTCCTTTAAGAAGAGCGCCTCCTCCCGTCAGCATTATGCCTTTTTCCATAATATCGGCTGCAAGTTCGGGAGGTGTTTTTTCCAGGGTGTATCTGATGGAATCAACTATTGCGTTTACTGTTTCCGCCAGGGCTTCCCTGACCTCAGCGGCTGATATCAGCAGTTCCCTCGGAAGACCTGTCACGAGATCGCGCCCGCTGATACTGTATTGTTCTTCATCATTTACGGGGTATGCAGAACCAATCCTGATCTTTATGTCTTCAGCCGTGCGTTCCCCTATCATTAAATTATATTCTTTTTTTACATAATGAACAATAGCGTCATCAAGCTCGTCACCGGCTACACGCAGCGAACGGCTGACCACTATTCCGCCGAGAGAGATTACCGCAACTTCACTCGTACCTCCGCCGATATCGACAACCATGCTTCCGGTGGGTTCTTCGACAGGAAGGCCCGCACCGATTGCGGCCGCCATTGGTTCTTCAATCAGATAAGCCTCTTTTGCCCCGGCCTGCAAAGTCGCGTCAATTACCGCTCTTTTTTCCACTTCTGTAACACCCGAGGGCACACATACCACTACTCTCGGCCTGATAATCTTGTTGTTTCCGATAACCTTCCGGATGAAATATCTAAGCATTCCCTGCGTTATTTGGAAATTGGCTATTACTCCGTCCTTCATCGGCCTTATCGCCGTAATGTTCCCCGGCGTGCGCCCAATCATGTTTTTTGCGTCAAGCCCTACGGACAGCACTTCCCCGGTATTATTGTTTATTGCAACAACAGAAGGTTCTCTGAGAACAACCCCTTTTCCTTTCACATGAACCAGTGTATTAGCCGTTCCAAGGTCTATACCGATATCGCGTATAAACATAATTTGTTTCTTCCTTTCTTTCGTCTGCTGCATTGCGGCTGCTGCCGCGAATACGCTGAAAATTACTTTCTGCGGATAACATATTGAAGCCGGCAGTAAGATGTGCATTATAAAATTTTAAATCCCATATCATTAAGCATTACAGATACCCTGTATAGCGGGAGTCCTACAACATTATAATAACAACCCTGCAATTTTTCAACCAACAGCGCGCCAAGCCCCTGAATGCCATACGCCCCGGCCTTATCGAAAGGCTCTCCGCTGTTAATATATTGCTGTATTGTTTGTTTTGACAATCTGCGTATTTTTACCCTCGTTTTTTCGGCATGCGTCATTTTTTTCGCCGATTCAACATCTATCAGCGTAACTCCCGTTACCACTTCATGCCACCTGCCCGAAAGCGCTTCAAGCATACCGAACGCTTCTTCCGGGTTATTTGGTTTTCCCATTACAATACCATCCAAAACAACAACAGTATCGGCAGCAAGCACAATATGCGAGTTTTTGGAACCGCGTTCCAATTTCCCGCATACCTGTTCCGCTTTCTTTTCGGATAAATCTATAACAATTCTGTCAGGGCTCATATCCATATTTATCGGCTCTTTTATGTCCGAAGGAAATACGGAAAATGGCACCCCGATCTGCTGCAAAAGCATTTTTCGCCTTGGAGACTGCGATGCCAGAATTAGTTGTTTCATACGTCACAAAACCCTTCATTTTTACATTACCGTCAGACATAATTATACACCTGCAATATCTTTATGGGAATATTGTTCCTGGTTTTTGATTAAGAATTCATTTTTTGGGGAAATATGATATGTAAAAATATTTCGAAACACAAAAACAAAAGAAATACCGGTTATGCCTGAATAAACGAGTTATTGCGGCGTAATCGGAACAGAAACAATAATTTGGTACTTCTCAATGCAGTATTTTCAAAGTATAATAGTATTAAGAGAAGTATAATATATACCGAATAAAATGATATTCAAATAAAAAATAGAGGATATCAGATATGAGAATTGAAAAAATTAACGATAACAAAATACGCATCTTCGTTACATTTGACGACCTGGAGGAACGCGATATCGATCTTTCCTCCTTTAATTACAATTCCCCTGAAACTCAGGAGCTTTTCTGGGATCTGATGGAGCAGGCGGAACTTGAACTCGGTTTCGAGACCCATGAATCCCAGTTATGTATTGAAGCGGTAACGGATATCGAGCAGGGATTTGTAATCACAATAACAAAGATTGACGACGAAGGCGACTTTGAATCCATTCAGAAGTTTATAAAAAACCGGTACAGGCGCAATGATCTGAAAATTAAAAGGAAAACAAGCAGCATATGTTCCACCGTCATGATATATAATCTTGAGACTTTCGAGGATTTATGCATGCTTGCCGCCCGGTTGAGGCCTCTTTACAGAGGGGACAGTTCGGTATACCAGTGTGAAGGTTCATACTATCTTGTACTTCGAAAGGTTGATGCTTTGGACCAGAACCTGAACAAGATAGAGAACATTTTATCCGAATACGGCGACAGGGTTTCGAATGTCCTGTTTTTTGAAGGATATTTGAATGAGTACGGGAAATTGATGGTCGAACATGACGCGATAAATGTTTTTGCATCAATGATGTAAGATTTCGGGGAAAGATGTTTTGCGATAAATAAGAGGCTGCCTTATCAGGCAGCCTTTTTCTTTATATATCAGTAATACCTGTAAAATACAACCTGTCCGTACAGGCAGTCCTCAGTCGTTTATTATCTGCTTCAGATATGCCCTGAATTCATCCTTCAAATCGTCGCGGTCCAGCGCAAACTCAACGGTCGCTTTCAAAAACCCCATCCTGTTGCCTACATCATACCGTTTTCCCACGAAATGATATGCATATATGGCTTCCTCTTTCATGAGGCTTTTTAACGCATCAGTCAACTGAATTTCTCCGTTTTTCCCGGGCTGTATATTTTCAAGATGCGAAAAAATAGCCGGAGTTATTATATAACGGCCAAGAATTGCGGTATTTGAAGGAGCTTTGTCAACATCGGGCTTCTCTACCATATCATTGACTTTTACCACTCTTTCATCAACCTGTTTACCGCTGATTATTCCGTAATTGGATACTTCATTCTCAGGTACCTTCTGAACGCCGAGTATAGTTGTTTTATATTCATTATACACATTAATCAATTGTTTAAGGCACGGTTCTTCGGACTTTACGATGTCATCCCCAAGCAGTACGGCAAACGGTTCGTTCCCGATAAACGCCTTTGCGCAGTATATGGCATGGCCAAGCCCTTTGGGCTCCTTTTGACGTATATAATGTATATTTACAAGATTAGAAATATCCCGGACCTGGGAAAGCAAATCCTCTTTTCCGCTTTTTTTAAGTGCTTCTTCGAGTTCATACGACTTGTCGAAATGATCTTCAATCGCTCTTTTACTCCTGCCGGTAACGATTATAATGTCCTCTATTCCCGATGATACCGCTTCTTCCACAATAAACTGTATTGTAGGAGTATCAACAATCGGAAGCATCTCTTTCGGCTGTGCTTTTGTTGCCGGTAAAAAACGTGTGCCCAGCCCTGCTGCAGGAATAATTGCCTTATGTACCCTCATACGTTTATCCTCCTATATCTCTCTTCTTCCTTCCAATGATTTTAGAAGAGTAACTTCATCCGCATATTCAAGGTCCCCGCCGACGGGAAGACCGTGAGCAATCCTTGTTGTCCTGACACCCATCGGCTTTATCAGCTTCGCAAGATACATTGCGGTAGCTTCCCCTTCAACATCCGGATTCGTGGCTAAAATCACTTCGCTTATTTCAGCTTCGCTTATGCGCTTTATCAGCGACTTAATGTTGATATCGTTCGGCCCTATTCCTTCCATAGGGGAAATAACGCCGTGCAGTACGTGATAAAGCCCGTTGTACTCCCTTACCTTTTCCATTGCGACTACGTCACGCGGGTTTTCCACGACGCAAATGACCGAGCGATCCCTTTTGTCGCTCCCGCAAACCCTGCACGGATCAATATCCGTAAGGTCACCGCACACAGAACAGTATTTTACTGTCCTTTTAGCCTCTACTATCGCTTTCGCAAACCCGATCGCTTTTTCGGCAGGCATATTCAAAATATGAAACGCCAACCTCTGTGCTGTTTTATGCCCGATTCCGGGAAGTTTTTCAAATTCATCTATCAGCTTTGCCACAGGCGCCACATACATACTCATATTAATCTCCCGTACAAGTTTCTAAAACAACCCCGGGAAGTTCCCCATTCCGCCGGTAAACCTGCCTAATGCCGCCTGCACCTGCTCATCCGCTTTCCTGAGTGCTTCATTTACCGCAGCCATAACAAGGTCCTGAAGCATTTCCACATCATCGGGATCAACAACGTCCTGCGAAATTTCGACCGATTTAATTACTTTATCGCAAGTTGCGGTTACTTTAACTGCTCCACCCCCGCTGGAAGCTTCGACGGTCGTGTTAGCAAGTTCCTCTTTAGCCTTTTCCATATCCTGTTGAACTTTCATCGCCTGCTTCATAAGGTTGTTAATATTCGCGCCGCCGATTCCGCCCCTCGGGAAACTTCCTCTTTTTGCCATTGAAACCTCTCCTTTTATTTTTAAATCCATTATAGTATTTACAAATTTTATTTTCAATAATTACCGCAAAAACGAAACACCCCGACCGGTATGCGTTTTTTGCCGTCCGGGGAGACAAAACACCCGGAGCAAAGCCGCGTACCCGCCGGAACGCGGCAGCAACACCCTGGCTCGCAGTTTTTAATAATTAAAACGGATGCGGAATCTGCAGGAATAGTTATGTAACAATGCAAAATATATGGTATAATAACCTCACCCGTTACCGAAATCGGAGATTTCGAACGGGTACCCGAGAACATTGCATCATGAATTTATACAGCCGGTACCCGGCTGCGCCCGCTTTCACCAGGTGAAAACCTTATGGTTTTCATAAAATTCATGATTAAATAACCTCACCCGTTACCGAAATCGGAGATTTCGAACGGGTACCCGAGAACATTGCATCATGAATTTATACAGCCGGCACCCGACTGCGCCCGCTTTCACCAAGTGAAAACCTTATGGTTTTCATAAAATTCATGATTAAATAACCTCACCCGTTACCAAAATCAAAGATTTCGAACGGGTACCCGAGAACATTGCATCATGAATTTATACAGCCGGCACCCGGCTGCCCCTGGTTTCACCAGGTGATAATCTTACGATTTCATTAAAATTCATGATATTGTGTTGTTATGGATGTGCATAATACGGAAGGAGATGTTATGGCAAACAAAAAAGAGCTCTCGAAAAAAAGCACGGGATGGTACCGGCTTGATAACGCCGCAATAATATATCCTTCAATTCAATCTTCAAGAATCACTACAATGTTTCGTTTCGCGGCGACTCTTTCCGAACCGGTTGATCCTGCCGTCCTGCAAAACGCTCTTGTAAGGGTTATCGACAGGTTCCCGTATTACAGGGTGAGGTTAAGCCGCGGGCTGTTCTGGTATTATCTTGAGCATAATCCGAATATACCACGCGTCGAAAAAGACGTGAAATACCCATGCGGCCGTCTCTCTCCCATTGCCAACCGAGGTTTTTTGTTCCGCGTCAGGTATTACCACAGGAGAATTGCGGTGGAATTTTGTCATGTGCTCACGGACGGCACAGGCGCCGTAACCTTTTTAAAATCACTTGTTTATGAGTATCTGAAACAGGCAGGCAAGAATCCCGGTGAACCGAACGGGATATTTACCGTGGACGAAGAACCTGACAGCGGCGAATTCGAAGATGCTTACAACCGCTTTTACAAACCATCCCTTCCGCTTCCCGAGACAAGAGAACCGTCTTACCATCTTCCGGGTAAGTTCGTAAAGAAAGGCATTTATTACGTCATTACCGGGATTGTACCGTTAAACGAAATCCTGGCCGAAGCAAAAAAGAGAAATGTTTCGATTACTGTCCTTCTTGCTTCGGTTTATATTGATTCGATACAGGCAATCCAGGACAAATATGTTAAGAACATACGCCGTAAGCGGCCCATATCGATTTCCGTTCCGGTGAATATGAGAAATATATACCCTTCGAAAACAATGCGGAACTTCTCCCTTTTCGTTATTCCGGGAATTGATCCGAGGCTCGGGGAATATTCGTTTGAAGAAATACTGAAGATAGTTCAGAACAGCATGATGTCGGAAATAAATGAAAAATCAATAAGCAGGCAGTTGAGCCGCAACGTCGGAGGACAGCGCAATCCTTTTGTCAGAATTGTCCCGCTGTTTATCAAAAAACTGTTTCTGCCTTTTATTTATAAACGGTTCGGTGAAAATCTTTATTCCGGCACGATTTCAAACTTAGGCCTGATAAAGCTTCCTGATGAAATGGAGAAGTATGTCGAGCGGATTGAATTTATTCCGGCGCCCGGTACTATAAATAAAACCGGATGCTCGGTCACCGGGTTTAAAGACAGCTTATATATTTCATTCGGGCGAGTCATTAATGAAGCCGAACTTGAAAGGATTTTTTTCACAAAACTCGTAAAGATGGGGATACACGTAAAAATTGAAAGCAATATGCATGAATTTGAGACTTGAATGGAAAGGATGGTATTATGGCTTACTGCGTTAAATGCGGAGTTGAGCTTGATCGCAATTTAACAGCGTGCCCGCTTTGCAATACCCCTGTCTATTACAGGGAAGAAACCGACGAAGAAATCCAGCGCTACCCAAATCGCAGCCAAAGAACAAGGCCGCGGCAGGTCAATCTCGTTCCCAGCAAGGCGTTTGTTTATTTAATGACTTTTATTATCGCGATTCCGATTGCAGTATGTCTTATGATTGACTTTAAAGGCAACCGCACCGTCACGTGGTCATTCTACCCGATCGCGTCACTGCTTCTGCTGTGGATACTGATTGCTTATCCCGCCTTAATGAAACGGTACAGTTTTATTAAGGTCATTACGATTGACGTTTATTCGGTTATGTTATTCCTGATATCGCTTGATATTTATTCGGGCGGAGATGTCTACTGGTCGGTATATCCTGTCGCATCACTGCTTCTCGTGTGGATATGGTTTCTCCTCATTAACCTGTTCGGAAAGAAAAACAAATATTTTATGTTTATTATAGGGTATATAAGCACCGGCCTTTACCTGTATCTGATAGAACAGGCTACGAAGTCGGTATGGTTTTTCGAACTTGCGCTCCCCATTTTAACCCTTGTCCTGATATTTACGCTGATTGTTTTATTCCTTTCGCGTTTTAAGCCGTTTCAGGGGATAGGTTTTCCGGGCCTCATATTTTTTGCTTTAAGCCTTTTCTGCATCGGAACGGAGTTTATTATAAACCGCTTTGTTTTTGAGAAATTCACGATGATCTGGTCTTATATTGTTGCAGGCGTAGGCATACCCGTATCGATATTCCTGTTTTTCGTACAGAGCAATGAAGAATTCCGCGAATACTTGCAGAAAAAGTTTCACTTGTGATATGCTTTTCAGTGTTACAACGGAAGAATTTATGGGTAAGACCGGATTGAGTAAATAACAATTGGCTGGAGGGCCTGATGAGAATTCTTCTCGTGTCGGATAAGGAAAACGAATATTTCTGGGATTACTTCAATCCTGAAAGGTTTAAGGGTGTCGAGCTTATCATTTCCTGCGGGGACCTGCAGGCAAGTTACCTTTCTTTTCTTGTTACAATGATAAACGTTCCGCTGTTTTATGTGCACGGAAATCACGATACCACGTACAAGAACCATCCGCCTGAAGGCTGCGACTGCATTGACGGTGAAATTAAAACATATAAGGGGATAAGGTTTTTGGGTCTCGGCGGAAGCATGTTATACAGCGGCCGCCCTCACCAGTACAGTGAAAAGGACATGGAAAAGCGCGTAAAAAAATTGCGGTGGCAGCTTAGGAAAAACAAGGGATTTGACATCCTTGTCACCCATGCGCCGCCTTACGGGATAGGGGACGGATCCGGTCTGAGCCATACCGGGTTTAAAAGCTTCCTGACACTAATGGACAAATATAAGCCAAGATATATGTTTCACGGTCATATGCATCTGAATTACGGGCGTTTTGAGCGGATTCAAAAATACGGCAGCACCACGATAATCAATTGTTACGACCATTACTTTATCGATATCTGATTCCCTATCATGTCGTCTTTCCCGTTGACAAATCGGTAAATAAATTGTTTTCGCTTTCGGGAATGCTCCCGTGAACAAAATCGACAAGCCAATCCATTGACAGTATTTCACGCCGTGAAGCATCTTTGCCTGCCGGCAGTCTTAACCTGCCTTTCTGGTCGTACAGGGGGCCTGAAAATATGTGAAGCTTCCCGCTTTTTATCGCGTCTTTCATAACTTCCACAAGTTTTTGCGTATGGCTTGGGATAGACCTTTTCGAATAAAAGAAATCTATTATGTCCGAATCCATACCCCACCAGTAACTGCGGAAGATTCCCTTGCCCGATGACTGGATGTCTCCGTACGGGCGCGTAGCGCCGCTTAGTATGCTTCTTGTGATTTTTTCATAGAATATTCCCCAGTTCCATACCGGTACGGCCAGGTACTTGTCCGGTACAAAGGCATTGTTCGAACCTTCGGGAATAACGGTAAAAACGCCGTACATTTTCGAAAACTTGCGGTAGGCAAGCGTATTGTGATGACAGATTATATCTGCTCCTTTACCTGCGAGAAGATTTACAACGTCTCTTGACTTTTCATCGTTATCCCATTCACCTGTCCATTCAACGAAAACCTCGACCCTTGGATTGACCATTTTGGCACCGATGGCAAAAGCGTTAATGCCGCTTACAACTTCCGCTACGTGACGAGTGGCGGCATATCCGACTTTATTCGTTTTTGTAAGCGAACCTGCCACTATTCCCGATAAGAAGCGGGGTTCATGAATGCGCCCGAAATATGTATGCACATGCTTGAACGAATACGTTCCCGAACAATTAAGAAATACAATATTCGGGTATTCCATAGCAATTTTTAGCGTAGCGTTTATCATCAGCGGGCTTGTTGAGAAAACGACCTGGCAGCCCTGCTTTACAAGTTCCTTTAAACCGGCGTAAGCTTCAATCGACTCCGGAACATTGTCAATGCTTACAGTGCTTACATTATCGCCCATTACTTTTTCAAGATGCATTCTGCCGAGTTCATGCGCATAGGACCAGCTTGACGTTTTTATGTCCTTCGCGAGAGCAAATCCGACCTTTATCCTGTCGCCATGCCTTATTATCGTTGAAATCCGGCTGAACAGCCCGCCCTCCACTTTCAGGTCGGGCTCCGTCTGTACTTCTATTTCGCTGCGCTTGTAATATTCCAGTTCAACAATGAATCTTCGAAGCAGCGGTTTTAAATCCTCGTCATCGTACTGTTCCGGCACGCCGTTTACCTTAATGAAATCCAGAAAAGCATCGCCTGTCGTAATCGGCAATCTCTGCCCGCCGAGCTCAAGGTAAACCTTCCGGAATATGCCGTATACCGCACTTGCGAAATATTTAAAACGGTCATCCGTTTTATATGCGGATGCGGGCGGCTCGTAGTTCTTAATCAGCTTCCACAGTTCACCGAAGCTCTTTTCTTCCGAAAACCATATCTCGTTAATGCCCGTGTTTTTATAAAACTTAAGGAACGCATAATACAGGCGGATATCCTTGTTGTTTTCGTCATATTTCGGGATCATGCGTATTACATTCGCGCTGTATTTAACCACATCCAGGAATTTCAATACGCTGATGCGTTTGTTGCCTTCCACGACATAGAACCAGTTCAGGTATTCATATACTTTAACGGGATCCCTGAGCCCTTCATCTATCTGCGCACGATACACGGCATCCCATTTTTGCGCGAATTCCGAATCCTCGGCCATAAGCGGCATGTAATTCCTCGCGAACGAAAGGCTTCGCATATATGTATATGTACCTTTCACCTTTTTAAGAGGGATATCGATAATCCCCAGATCAACCTCGGACGCGATATCGATATTTTTCAGTATTCCGTCAAGATAAGGCAGGTACCCGTTGCGTCCCTGGGAAACATAATTGGAGTATTCTTTCAAACCCATCCTTTTTGCACGCATATAAGCGTCTGAAACAGCCATTCAATTCACCTCCCCGAAAAAGGCCTGTTATTTCGTTATCAACGCATCGATTCCATATAATACTATCATATGGAAAGGGTAGAACAAATAGAAAAAGTATTTCATCTTCCTGCCCTGTTCCCCGTTATATAACGCAATAATGCCTATTGACAGCAGTGAAATAAGCTGGATGGAATAGGGGAAAGCAGCAACGCCGGAAGTCACATACGAAAAAACGATCATATATGCCGCATACAACGCATGAAGAATAACTCCCCCAACCAGCATTTTCTTAACATCTGTTCCGGCTATATAAAAGACAATTATGTAAAAAACCCCGTATGCCCCGTAATCCGCGCCTATTGCCTGGGCAACCACCGCTATCGCGGTTACCGCGAGCCAGGAATACGCAATATGTTTTTCCTTGAGCATATTATATAACGTAATGGCAGAAAGGCCCAAAAACAACGTAGCGAAAATATTCAATTCATAGCTGATTGAAGGTACGGATTCCCAACCCCATGAGATAAAAATACGGCGCATCTCTTCCGAACTGAAAACCCAATCGGGGACCTGGAACAGGACGGCGCACAGAAAAAGCCTGAACAGGTATTTTTTAACCGAACGCGTATGCCTGTAGCCTTCGGCAATAAAGAACGCAAACAAAGGAAACGCGAAGCGTCCGATAATTCTGAACGCAATAATCCCGGGGAAAAATATAATTCCCGCATGGTCAATCACCATTGTAACAATCGCAATAAGCTTTATTTGAAAGGCGTTTAAAACTTTTTTCATAGGACCCCACTTTTTCTTGTCGGATTATGTCGAAAAACAGTTTTTTATATCCCATAAGAACCTTAGTTCCATTTTACCGGAAATGAAAAAAAATATCTATCGTCGCGGCAAAAAATTATTCCTTACTGGTTACCGCGTTTGAAAGCATTCATAATCAACAGGCCGCGCGTTAATTTCCCATATTTTGTTATGCCGTTCCTTGCTGTGTTATAATACCTGATGTAGTCCTGCTCTATTTCCCGTGCTGCTTCGGAACTGCCTTCCGGACAGACGTTTCTGCAAACAAAAAAACCGGTTAACGGATTTAAAGGTCGGGGTTCCATGAAAAAAGGCGCTGTGCTCGTTAAATGCTGTGAAAACTGTATAAAAGGCATTTCGGTCGGTATCCGCAATGAGATATTGTGCCGCGAAAAGGGCATTGTGTCCGCCGATTTCTACTGCTCCGGCTTTTTGGCCTTTGAAATGGATTCTATCCAAAGACAGCTCGATTACCGCTGCTCGGACTGCATACACTTTAACTTCGTACCGGATTCGACGAACAGCAGCTATGGAGTCTGCGGCATGTTTTCGGTCCGCCAATGCGACGGCAGCCTGAAAAAAGCATGCTCCAAATTCAAGAAAAGGCCGCGGAGGAAATTCAGAATATAAAAAACGGCAGATAAACTGCCGTTCCTGTTTTTATATGAATTATGCCGGACTGCCCTTAAGGTTGGAACGCTTTACCGGCAGCCCTTTCAGAGACCCGGAAGGGACCGTTTACAGTTCCTCAAGGTAAAGTTCTTTTACGGCGCTTTGCTGCGTTCCGGGTTCAATTTCTATTTCGCGGTAGATATTCATTCCCGTACCTGCCGGTATCAGTTTTCCGATTATAACATTTTCTTTCAGGCCAAGCAGCGGATCAACCTTTCCTTTAATTGCGGCTTCTGTAAGAACCCTCGTGGTTTCCTGGAACGATGCCGCCGACAGGAACGAATCGGTAGCGAGAGACGCTTTGGTTATACCAAGAAGGGCACGTTTCCCTTCGGCTTTCCGGAGGCCTTTTTCCTCCACTTCCCTGTTCGCGTCCTCAAACTCAAACATGTCAACCAGACCGCCGGGCAGCAGGTTCGTGTCCCCAGCGTCATCGACCTTGACTTTTCTGAGCATCTGCCTGACTATAACCTCTATATGCTTGTCGTTAATATCAACGCCCTGCAAACGGTAAACCTTCTGAACTTCACGAATCAGGTACGACTGTACGGCATGGAGCCCTTTTATTTTCAATATGTCATGCGGATTTACCGAACCCTCGGTCAGCTCATCCCCTGCTTCTATTACATCGCCGTCGGACACTTTAAGCCTTGAACCATACGGGATCAAATACGTATGGCTTTCGCCCGATTCGTTCGTGACAACCACTTCGCGTTTTTTCTTCGTTTCCCTCAATGATACCGTTCCGCTTATTTCCGATATTATCGCAAGCCCTTTCGGTTTTCTTGCTTCAAACAGCTCTTCGACACGCGGGAGACCCTGCGTAATATCTTCTCCCGCGACACCTCCGGTATGGAAAGTACGCATTGTCAACTGTGTACCGGGCTCGCCTATCGATTGGGCGGCAATAATTCCTACCGCTTCACCGACATTGCATTCTTCACCTGTTGCAAGGTTAATACCGTAGCACTTCGAGCAAACGCCCGTCCTTGTCCGGCAGGTCAGAACCGAACGTATTTTTACCTTGCTGATTCCGGCGCCTGTGATTTTCTTCGCAATATCATCGTCAATCAGCTCATGATGCCTTACTATTATCTCATTCGTCCGCGGGTCAACTATATCTTCGGCCGCATAACGCCCCGTTATGCGTTCTTCAAGCGTTTCAATCGTTTCGCCGCTCGATACTATATCCGTAACGGTAATGCTCTCATCAGTTCCGCAGTCACTTTCCCTGACAATAACATCCTGGCTTACGTCAACCAGGCGCCTCGTGAGGTAACCGGAGTCGGCCGTCCTCAGCGCGGTGTCCGCCAGACCTTTACGCGCTCCGTGCGTGGATATGAAATATTCCAGAACGCTGAGGCCTTCCCTGAAGTTCGAGCGTATCGGAATCTCAATCGTTTCTCCGGACGTATCGGCCATCAGACCGCGCATTCCGGCAAGCTGCCTTATCTGGTTTACGTTTCCGCGCGCTCCGGAATTCGACATCATAAACACGGGATTAAACTTATCCATTCCGGCAATCAGCGCGTTCTTAACGTCTTCCGTCGTCTTGTTCCAGGCATTCACAACCGCGGCTTTCCTCTCTTCTTCCGTTATCATACCGCGGCGGTACTGTTTTGTTATCATTTCAATCTTTTTATCCGTTTCCTCGAGGAACTTCTGTTTTACCTCAGGAATTATCATATCGGAAATACCTATCGTAATGGCTCCCTTGGTCGAGTACTTGAAACCGAGTTCCTTTATCTTGTCCAGTACGATAGCGGTCATATGGCCGCCGTTTACCTTTATGCAGCGTTCGACAATCTTTGCAAGCTCTTTTCTCGATACGAGAAAATCAACTTCGAGATCGAGTTCGTGTTCAGGATCGCTTCTGTCGACGAAACCAAGGTTCTGCGGAATAGCCTCGTTGAATATGAGCTTGCCTACCGTTGTCTCGATTATCTTTGATTTTTTCACGCCGTCAATTTCCTTCGTGACTTTAACCTTTATACGCGCCTGGAGTTCGATATAACCGTTATCATAGGCCATAACCGCCTCTTCCGGCGATGAAAATACCTTTCCCTCGCCTTTTGCGCCTTCCTTTTCAATTGTCAGGTAGTACGTGCCGAGAACCATATCCTGCGTCGGAACGGTGACAGGTTTGCCGTCCTGCGGCTTTAACAGGTTATTCGCGGACAGCATAAGGAACCTTGCCTCAGCCTGCGCTTCGGCCGACAGAGGTACGTGCACGGCCATCTGGTCACCGTCAAAGTCCGCGTTATACGCAGTACATACGAGAGGATGCAGCCTGATCGCCCTGCCCTCTACGAGAACGGGTTCAAACGCCTGGATTCCGAGTCGGTGCAGTGTGGGAGCGCGGTTCAAAAGAACCGGATGCTCTTTTATAACTTCCTCAAGCACATCCCAGACTTCGGTGCGGACGCGTTCAACCATTCTTTTTGCGCTCTTTATGTTATGCGCGAGCCCTTTTTCAACGAGCTTTTTCATTACGAACGGCTTGAACAGCTCAAGCGCCATTTCCTTCGGCAGCCCGCACTGGTATATCTTCAAATCGGGACCGACAACTATAACCGAACGGCCAGAATAGTCAACACGCTTACCGAGGAGGTTCTGGCGGAATCGTCCCTGTTTTCCCTTAAGCATGTCGGAAAGGGATTTCAGAGGCCGGTTCCCCGGTCCCGTAACGGGTCTTCCGCGGCGGCCGTTGTCAATCAGCGCGTCAACCGCTTCCTGAAGCATTCTCTTCTCGTTGCGTACTATTATTTCCGGCGCCCCGAGATCCAAAAGTCTTTTCAGACGGTTATTCCTGTTTATGACCCTGCGGTACAGGTCGTTCAAATCGGATGTTGCAAAACGTCCGCCGTCAAGCTGTACCATCGGTCTGAGTTCGGGAGGTATAACGGGAATAACGTCGAGAATCATCCATTCGGGCCTGTTTCCGGATTGACGGAATGCTTCAACAACTTCAAGCCTTTTAATCGCTCTGACTTTTTTCTGGCCGCTTGATTCTTCAACCTCGTTCCGCAGTTCACTCGCGAGCTGGTCAAGATCAATTTCCATCAACAGCTCTTTTATCGCTTCGGCACCCATCCCGGCGCGGAAATTATTCCCGAATTTTTCAATACTGTCACGGTATTCCCTTTCGTTCAATACCTGTTTCTTTGACAGCGGGGTCTGCCCGGGATCTATCACAACATATGAAGCAAAATACAATATTTTCTCAAGCGCCCTCGGCGACATGTCAAGCAAAAGCCCCATGCGGCTTGGAATACCCTTGAAATACCATATATGCGATACGGGCGCTGCGAGCTCGATATGCCCCATCCTTTCGCGGCGCACTTTTGAACGTGTAACCTCGACTCCGCAGCGATCGCAGACTATGCCCTTGTACCTTATGCGTTTATACTTACCGCAGTGGCATTCCCAATCGCGGGTAGGACCGAATATCCTTTCGCAGAACAACCCGTCTCTTTCAGGTTTAAGGGTTCTATAGTTTATCGTTTCAGGTTTCTTCACTTCCCCGCGCGACCATTCGCGTATTTTCTCGGGAGAAGCCAAACCAATACGTATTGCATCAAAATTTGTCAGTTCAAACACGCCGGCAACCCTCCTATATGTCATCATCGTCATCCAAAATTATATCTTCGTCGTCATCCACGGCGAACAATTCGTCAACAGCATCCTCATCAAGCTCTTCAGCGTTTTCAAAACCGTCAAAGTCCAAGTCCACAGGGAAGTCGTTATCGGTGAAGTCCGACGATTCGTCGTAATTGTCGTCCGGAAGCACAAACACTTCGTCTTCGCGTCCTTCTATGTTAACATCAAGTTCTTCGAGATCGTCGTCAACCGATTCCTTGATCTCGATTTCTTCACGTTCTTCGCTGAACACTTTCACATCGAGCGCGAGGCTCTGCAGTTCTTTCATAAGCACTTTGAACGACTCGGGAATTCCCGGTTCCGGGACATTCTCACCCTTGACGATAGCCTCATACGTCTTGACGCGGCCGACAACGTCGTCGGATTTTACCGTAAGTATTTCCTGCAGGCTGTATGCGGCGCCGTACGCTTCGAGAGCCCAGACCTCCATTTCACCGAAACGCTGCCCGCCGAACTGCGCTTTTCCGCCCAAAGGCTGCTGTGTCACAAGCGAATACGGACCTGTTGAACGCGCATGTATCTTATCGTCAACAAGGTGGGCAAGTTTCAGGAAGTACATATACCCGACCGTTACACGGTTATCAAAAGGCTCGCCCGTGCGCCCGTCATACAGGATTGATTTCCCGTCTTCAGGCAAACCGGCCAGTTTCAGCGTCGCAATTATATCGTCTTCATTTGCCCCGTCAAATACCGGGGTGGCTATCTTCCAATTCAATACCTTCGCCGCGTAGCCGAGGTGGGTTTCGAGCACCTGCCCGATATTCATACGCGAAGGAACACCCAGCGGGTTAAGAACGATCTGAAGCGGCGTTCCGTCGGGCAGGAACGGCATATCCTCTATCGGCAGAATACGCGATATAACGCCCTTGTTACCATGACGGCCGGCCATTTTATCGCCGACAGATATTTTTCTTTTCTGTGCGACATAAACGCGCACAAGCTGGTTAACTCCGGGCGGCAGTTCATCACCGTGCTCACGCGTGAATACTTTTACATCGACAACGATACCCGATTCACCGTGCGGGATCCTTAATGATGTATCGCGGACTTCCCTTGCCTTTTCACCGAATATTGCGCGCAGCAGCCGCTCTTCGGCGGTAAGTTCGGTTTCACCCTTCGGAGTGACTTTCCCTACCAGCACGTCGCCGGCACGCACTTCGGCGCCTATTCTGATAATTCCTCTTTCATCAAGGTCCTTCAACGTGTCTTCGCTGACATTAGGTATATCACGTGTTATTTCTTCGGGACCAAGCTTTGTATCACGCGCTTCCGATTCATATTCCTCTATATGGATCGATGTATACACATCGTCTCTTACCAGTTCCTCGCTGATAAGGATGGCATCCTCGTAATTGTAGCCTTCCCATGTCATAAAGCCTACGAGTATGTTCTTGCCAAGCGAAATCTCACCCTGGCACGTTGATGGGCCGTCGGCAATAACATCACCGGCTTTCACCCGCTCGCCCTTTTTAACAATCGGGCGCTGGTTAATGCATGTTCCCTGGTTCGAACGCTGGTATTTCAATAATTTATAATGGTCCCTTATACCGTCGTCGCGGAGAATTACTATTTCATTCGCCGTGACTTTCTCTACAACGCCGTCGTTCTGGCAGATCTTAACGACACCCGAATCTCTCGCTGCCTTGTATTCTATTCCCGTCGCGATTATCGGGGCTTCCGTTTTGATCAGCGGTACCGCCTGGCGCTGCATGTTGGAACCCATCAATGCCCTGTTCGCGTCGTCATTTTCAAGGAAAGGAATCATCGCAGTGGCGACCGATACCAGTTGTTTCGGCGACACATCCATGTAGTCGACGCGATCCGGGCTTACTTCTATTATTTCATCCTGGAACCGGCATCCTATGCGGTTGCCCAGGAAATGTCCTTCTTCATCCAAAGGCTCGTTTGCTTCGGCGATAATATACCCGTCTTCCTCATCGGCAGTCATGTAAACGACTTCATCGGTAACACGGTTCGTCTTCTTATCGACTTTCCTGTACGGCGCCTCAATAAACCCGTACTCGTTAACACGGGCATAGGTGCTGAGCGAACCGATTAAGCCGATGTTCGGACCTTCGGGAGTTTCTATCGGGCACATACGTCCGTAGTGGGAATGGTGAACGTCACGAACTTCGAATCCCGCCCTTTCACGGGAAAGACCGCCGGGGCCGAGAGCGCTGAGTCTGCGCTTATGCGTGAGTTCAGCCAATGGATTCGTCTGATCCATGAACTGCGAAAGCTGTGAACTTCCGAAAAATTCCTTGATAGCGGCGGCTACCGGACGGATATTAATCAGTGCCTGCGGCGTGACTATGTCAATATCCTGTATTGTCATTCTTTCGCGCACGACGCGTTCCATTCTCGCAAGACCTATGCGGAACTGGTTCTGAAGGAGTTCGCCTACGGAGCGCAGACGCCTGTTCCCAAGATGGTCAATATCATCAAGCGTACCAATTCCGTCATCAAGGCCGAGAATATAGTTCACCGACGCAACAATATCTTCGATCGTTATATTTTTCGGAATAAGCAGATCCTTGTTGTTGATGATTGCGGTTTTTATGTCCTCGTCACTGGAATATTCATCAAGAATCTGCTTAAGCACTCCATAATTAACCCTCTCAGTAATTCCCACCGAAGAAGCATCAAAGTTAATATAACCCTGTATGTCAACGGTATTGTTTCCGATTACTTTCACTATCTTGCCGTTTATATCAAGATGCACTACATTAATGCCGGAATTCTGGATTTTCCACGCGGCTTCCTCGGAAATAACGTGTCCTTTTTCAACAATAAGTTCACCTGTCTGGCCGTCGTGTATGTCCTCGGCGGCGAACTTGCCCCATATCCTGTAGGCAAGGGCGAGCTTCTTGTTGAACTTGTAACGTCCTACCTTTGATAGATCGTAACGTTTCGGATCAAAAAAAAGATTGTGAAGCAAAGTGCTGGCGCTTTCAACTGTCGGCGGTTCTCCGGGGCGCAGGCGCTTATATACTTCCAAAAGCCCCTCTTCTTCGCTTTTCGTGTTGTCCTTCTGTATTGTTGCAAGGAGTTTTTCATCCTCTCCGAAAAGCTGGATCAACTGCGCGTCCGTTCCGTATCCAAGAGCCCTTAGGAAAACCGTAATAGGCAGTTTCCTCGTACGGTCAATTCTTACCGATACGATATTATTAGAATCGGTTTCGTATTCAAGCCATGCTCCCCTGTTCGGAATAACCGTATTTGAATACAGTTTTTTTCCTGTCTTGTCGCGGTCCATCGAATAATAAATACCGGGCGAACGGACAAGCTGGCTTACTATGACGCGTTCCGCTCCGTTTATAACAAATGTCCCGGTTTCGGTCATCAACGGGAAATCGCCCATGAATATTTCCTGTTCCTTCACTTCGCCGGTTTCCTTGTTAATCAAACGAACCTTGACTTTTAACGGAGCGGAATATGTAGTATCCCGTTCCTTGCATTCCTCTACCGAATACTTCGGGTTTTCGTCGAGTGAATAATCAATGAACTCCATGACTAAATTCCCGGTATAGTCGGTTATCGGGGAAACATCTCTCAAAACTTCCCTGAGACCTTCATCTAAAAACCATTGATAGGAATTTTTCTGGATTTCTATGAGATTTGGCATTTCAAGGACTTCATTGATTTTTGAGTAACTCATTCTGGTTGTCTTGCCCAATTGTACAGGATGTACCATCATCCATTATCACCTCATAAAGCTTTGTGTTATCAATTTCAGCCATACAGAATAATATGGATTGTTGTGTATATAATATATTTAGGATATCATCTCCCTTTCGGGAATTAGCGTTTGTTATTCATTACCTGAATAAAAATTAAATAAACAACAAAAATAGACCAGGAAAACGAGTACTAAATTACTGAACCTAATCTCTTCATGTGGTTATAAGGTTAATCCATAACAGTTCAAATACGATCATTCTCCCAATCTATTTTTTGGTTGTAAATTTGCCCAGATTATATTGTACCCTTTGCATATATGTGTTATAATAAACAAAAAAAATATTTCCCTTAAACAGGTATGCCTGGACACAATATGATAATGCAGTTTATAATTCTATCACACCACATTATCAATGTCAATGCTTTTTTTATTTTTGCATTTTCCGTTTATTCCCAATTAAAAAAGAAAGCTTCTTTTATTGCTTAAATTTATACAGGCAAATGCCTATCTTACAAACCTTATTTCAAAACGGTCGAAATCAATGGGTTCCAGGAATTGGTCGCTGTTAAATGATGTCCTTCCGAATCGCACAAACTCCCTTGTGTTTTTCCTAAGCCATATCGGAACCGATATCCCCATCTTCTTACACAGCTCTACGAAACACTGCTCAAGCTGTTTTTGAAAGCTTTCATGTTCACCGAAAAGCAGCTCATCTTCGGCAAGCGTCTTTGTCCCTTTGATTATTTTGGCTTGAAGTTTCATATCCCTTAAGCTCCTTATAGATAATTTTATTTACTAATCATATTCAACACTGACAAGATAAAGTCCATGCGGAGGAGCGGTAATCCCGGACTTTTTCCTGTCCCTGTTTGCCAGCAGTTCAGGCACGGTATCCGGTGATCTTTTCCCCAAACCTATTTCCACCATTGTTCCAACAATAATCCTGACCATTTTATACAGAAAACCATTGCCCCGGATAGTATATATAAGGTAGTCACCGTCGCGGCTCCACTGGGATACGGTGATTGTTCTTGTAAAATTTGAAATGTTATGGCCGCTTGAGCAGAATGAGGAAAAGTCATGCGTGCCGAGAAACAATGAAGACGCTTTTGCCATTTCAGCAAAGTCAAGCGGTTCGGGAACATGCCATGCCATATTTTCAGCCAGCGGCGATCTCGTTTTCCGGTTGAAAATCTTATACTGGTACGTTTTGCTTGTCGCGGAATATCTCGCATGAAATCCGGGTTCGGCTTCTTCCGAAGAGATAACGGCTATATCTTTTGGAAGGAAGGCATTTAGCGCATACTGAAACTTTTCGGCCGGTATCGCCGATTCTGTGTCAAAATGCGCCGTCTGTCCATACGCATGGACACCGGCGTCTGTTCTGCCCGCTCCGGTAACCCTTACTTTTTCTCCCGTTACGGCAAATATGGCCTTTTCTATTTCGGCCTGCACCGCATGCGCGTTATGCTGGACCTGCCACCCGTGATATCCGGCGCCGTTATATTCAACCACTATTTTTATCCGTCTTGCAGCCACAGCCATCCTCCAAAAAACCGTACAGCCCGCCGTCACCGAAAGCACCCGGATCAACGCTGCGTATTTCCGAAATGCGACAGCAATGCCTTATAATCTATTTTATTATAGCTTATTTTTTAAGATGTGGGGATATTCTGTTTGTGAATCGATCATGATTTTATAAAACCGATGTTCAATAAATCATGATAAAATAACCTCACCCGCTGCCGAAATCAAAGATTTCGAACGGGTGCCCGGGAACATTGTATCACGAAATTATGCAGCCGGTGCCCTGCTGCATAATTTCGTGATATAATATGGATATCGAATATGTTGAAAATAACAAATTAAAATTTATCAGGGAATGAAGCGAATGATTAAGGGAAAGAAAGTTTTACTGCGCACAATCAGGGAAAAAGAACTCGATATCGTATACAACCTTATTTGCTGCATTAACAACAAAGGGCCCTACTGGCATCTTATTATACCGTCGGAATCCGAATTCAAAAAGGAATTTTTAAAAAACGGCCTTTGGGGTAAAAGTGAAGGCAGAATGCTTATTATGGATACGGATGACAAGGAATATTTGGGTGAGATTTTGTTCTTTAAAGGCTTTGATTACCAGTCCGGTTTTGAAGTAGGATACGAGCTTTTCCATCCATCCTATGCCGGTAAGGGTTATATGTCCGAATCGCTGCTTCTGTTCTGCAGTTATCTTTTCGCGTGCTTTCCGATAAACCGCATCCAGGTCAATGCTATGAGTGAGAACATAGCAAGCTGCAAGGTTGCCGAAAAATGCGGGTTCAAATATGAGGGAACGATGCGGAAAGCGACATATCATAACGGTAAATACCACGATTTAAACTTATATTCACTTCTCAGGGAAGAATGCCCCCCTCTCAAAAGTCTTCTTGCCTGATTAATCTAAAGAGGGCTCTCGGAAATAATGTTCAAAACCTGCCTTTTGAACTATTGCACAATAGTTCTTCATTTAGCGTCTGAATAAACGGCCCATGAATTAATGCGGAAAGCCAGCGGGCGGCTCGGGTGTTTTCGGTGACGACGGGCGACATGCTCCAACGCCCCGCTGCCTACAGGTAACCGCGGGGCGTGTTAATGAGCGACCCGGGATATGGAGACCGCTGTGTGAAAACAGTACAGGAACGAAAGCGTGCTGTTCGTATGTGCTTTGTCGTCCGAGGAAACGAAACACCCGAGCCAGGACCCGCGGAAATAATGCAATAACCCAGCGGTTGGTTCGGGTGCTTTCGGTGACGAAGGGCGACATGCTCCAGCGCTCTGCTGCATATAGGCAACTGTGGAGCGTGTTATTGAGCGGCCCGGGATATGGAGACCGCTGTGTGAATACAATACAGAGGTTGGATGCGTTCTGTTCGTATGTGCTTTGTCGACCAAGGAAACGAAACACCCGAACCAGGACCCGCGGAAATAATGCAATAACCCAGCGGTTGGTTCGAGTGCTTTCGGTGACAAAGGGCGACATGCTCCAGCGCTCTGCTGCATATAGGCAACTGTGGAGCGTGTTATTGAGCGGCCCGGGATATGGAGATTGCTGTGTGAAAACAGTACAGTAACGAAAGCGTGCTGTTCGTATGTGCTTTGTCGCCCGAGGAAATGAAACACCCGAGCCAGGACCCGCGGAAAACAATGCCCAGACACAGCGGGCGGATAGGCCGGGGCATTGCTGCCGCGTTCCGGCAGGTACACGGCTCCGGTTCGGACGTTTTCGTTGAATATATGCCGGGCGAATATGAAAGAATAAAGGTATATTCAGCACATATTTTCTATGGAGGAACATGATGTTTATCAGTCTTGTATGGAAGACGGCATTATTATACTTTGTTGTTGTTCTATCCATGCGTCTTATGGGCAAAAGGCAAATCGGGCAGTTACAGCCTTTTGAGTTTGCGATAGCGGTAATGATTTCCGAGCTCGCCGCATTTCCGCTGACCGAAGAGAACAAAAACATAATAGAAGGGATTATCCCTATTTTCATACTTGTCGTTTGCCAGTTTGTTATATCGTTTATATCGATAAAAAGCGTACGGGCCCGTGAAATAATCTGCGGACGCCCGCGTGTCGTAATAAAAAACGGGACTATCCAGGAAAAAAATCTGCGGAAGGAACTGTATACGATTAATGATTTGCTCGAGCAGTTAAGAATAGCCAATGTCCAAGACATATCCGATGTTGAAGTCGGTGTGCTTGAAACTAACGGAGAACTAAGCATGGTCCTGAAATCCCAGAAAAGGCCGGTAACGCCTGCTGATCTTGGAATAAGCACGGATTATGAGGGGCCTTCGCTTGACATTATTATAGACGGTGTTGTTCGCAATGAAAATTTGAAACTCGCAAAACTTGACACTAACTGGCTTATGGAGCAATTAAAAAACAGGGGGTGGAACAGCCCGAAGGACATATTCTTCGCGTCTTTAAACTCAAAAGGTGAATTATATGTTCAGCCTAAATGGAAAGTGGTAAAAAACAGGAAGTGCTAGTTATATCATTATCTTTTTCTTCCCAGGAATGCCGTTGCATTAAGTTCGCTTTTCTCGGCAGTCTGCATGATATGTTCAACGACTTTGTTTAAAATCTCCAGATCGAGTTTTTTACGATCTGTTTCGGAAAGTTTTGTTTCTATTTCACTCGGATAATTGATCCTGACCCTGGGAGGAAGGCGCAAAACATCAACCTCGGCATTCTTTACGCAGAAAGAACTGCCGTATATTGATACCCTGACTTTGAAATTCGGGTCCGCGCTTTTTTCTTTAATAACACTTACCGAAAACGTCATTTTTTACACCTTCGTTTTTATGTATTCAACAATTCTTAAGGAAAAAATATGCAGGCTTCGCTGCCGACAAATCAAATGCGGAAATTTTTCAAAGCAATTCCTTCGTAATATATATCGGCCTTTTTTCACAATTTTTTGACATTTGTAAGCCGATATATCCATGCCATCGGCAATGGTTTCAAAAAAATCAGGCATCCAAAAGCTTAAGCTTTTTCAGGTATTGACCCGTATATGAATTGGGATTGTTCGCGAGCATTTCCGGGGTTCCTTCGGCTATTACCATTCCTCCCCTGTCTCCCCCTTCAGGCCCGAGATCAATTATATAGTCCGCTGTTTTAATAACATCCATATTATGTTCAATTACTATCACGGTGTTGCCGCCGTCAACGAGCTTCTGAAGCACATCAATAAGCCGGTGCACATCAGCAATATGAAGCCCGGTGGTAGGTTCATCGAGGATATACAGGGTCCTGCCGGTGCTTCTTTTTGAAAGCTCGGTAGCAAGTTTTACCCTCTGCGCTTCCCCGCCCGAAAGAGTTGTTGACGGCTGTCCAAGCTTGATATAACCAAGGCCGACTTCACTTAATGTTTCTATCTTCCGGTTGATGGACGGTATATTCTTAAAAAACTCAAGCGCTTCGTCAACAGTCATATCAAGTATGTCCGCTATATTTTTTCCTTTGTATTTTACTTCAAGGGTTTCCCTGTTATACCTTTTCCCTTTGCATACTTCGCACGGAACATAAACATCGGGAAGGAAATGCATTTCTATTTTAATAATCCCATCGCCGGCGCATGCCTCGCAGCGGCCGCCCTTCACATTGAAACTGAAACGTCCCTGCTGGTAGCCGCGCGTTTTTGCGTCGCTTGTAGAAGCAAACAGGCTCCTGATTAGATCAAACACGCCCGTATAGGTCGCCGGGTTCGAACGCGGCGTCCTTCCTATCGGGGATTGATCAATGTTTATAACTTTATCAAGATGTTCTATGCCGATAATATCCTTATGCTGCCCGGCTTTTGTTTTTGCCCTGTTAAGCTTCGCGGCCAGCTTCTTATACAGGATTTCATTTACGAGTGAGCTTTTTCCCGACCCGGAAACACCGGTAACGCAGATAAATACACCCAGCGGGAACCTGACATCAATGTTTTTCAGGTTGTTCTCACAGGCCCCGATAACCTCGATATACTTGCCGTTCGGTTTTCTCCTGGTCTTCGGAACTTCTATTTTCTTTGCACCGCTCAGATACTGGCCGGTTATCGATTGCGGATTATTGATAATATCCTCCAGCGTGCCCTGCGCGACAACATATCCGCCTTTTACGCCCGCTCCCGGCCCCATGTCGATTATATAATCGGCGCTTCTCATCGTTTCTTCGTCATGCTCAACGACAAGGACCGTATTACCGAGATCCCTCAGCTTCTCCAAGGTGGCAAGAAGCCTGCTGTTGTCCCTTTGATGAAGCCCGATGCTAGGTTCGTCAAGTATATATAATACTCCCATAAGCCCCGAACCTATCTGCGTCGCGAGACGTATCCGCTGCGCCTCGCCGCCGGACAGCGTGCTCGACGACCGCGCGAGTGTAAGATAATCAAGACCGACATCCCTTAAAAACCCCAAGCGCGCTTTTATCTCTTTCAAAACTCTGTGGGCAATTAATTCTTCCCGTTCCGTCAGTTTGAGCCCGGATAAGAAAGACAGGCAGTCCGCCACAGACATTTCCGTAATTTCGGCGATGTTTTTATTGCCGACCGTAACTGCAAGGCTTTCCTTTTTAAGCCTTTTCCCCTGGCAAACCTGGCATGGGATTCTGCCCATAAAGCTTTCGTAATATTCTTTCATGCCTTCCGACTTGGTTTCCCTGTAACGGCGTTCCATGCTCGTTATGACCCCTTCAAACGGAGCCATGAAAGAGCCGCTTCCGTATTCTCTTTCATACCGTATTCTGATTTTTTCGCCGTTCGTACCGTATAATATTTTATCCAGTATCTCCGGAGGCAGTTTTTCTACCGGCGTATGAATGCTGAAGCCATAATGCTCGGCAAGCGCAATAAGGTACATACGGCTGTATGCATCCTCGTTCGCGAAATTCCAGCCTCCTACGTTAATTGCGCCCTCTGCGAGCGATTTTGATCGATCCATTATTACAAGATCGGGATCTATTTTCATCAGGCTTCCGAGACCGGCACAGGAAGGACATGCCCCATAAGGGTTGTTGAAAGAAAACATCCTCGGTGTAAGCTCTTCAATACTGATTCCGCAGTCGGTACATGCAAAGTTCTGGCTGAACATTAATTCTTCTTTCCCGTTGACATCGACAAGAAGAAGCCCTCCCGACAGATTCAGGATTGTCTCAATTGATTCGGTAAGCCTTTTATTAATGCCCGGCCGTACAATCAACCGGTCCACGACAATTTCTATTGAATGCTTTTTGTTCTTGTCCAGCCTGATTTCATCGTCATAGATATCGACAATTTCCCCGTCTATACGCAGGCGTACATAGCCGCTTTTTTTCGCATCCTGTATAAGCTTTGCGTACTCCCCTTTCCTTCCTCTTACCACAGGAGCAAGCAGTTGTATTCTCGTACCCTCTTCAAGCGCAAGGATAGAGTCGACCATCTGGTCGACGGTTTGCTGGGATATAACTTTTCCGCATTCTGGGCAGTGCGGCACCCCTATTCTCGCAAACAGGAGCCTGAGATAATCGTATATCTCGGTAACGGTTCCAACCGTGGAACGCGGATTATGGCTTGTGGTTTTTTGATCAATCGAAATCGCGGGCGACAAACCTTCGATATATTCAACTTCCGGTTTCTCCATCAGCCCTAAAAACTGGCGTGCATATGACGAAAGAGATTCGACATACCTTCTCTGGCCTTCGGCATATATCGTATCGAATGCAAGAGAAGACTTTCCGGAACCGCTTAACCCGGTAATTACGACAAGTTTATTCCTTGGTATTTCCACGTCGATATTCTTCAGATTGTGTTCACAGGCGCCTTTTATATATATACTGTCACGCATTTTTTTCTCTCCAGACGTATATAATATTTCTTTATTCTTCGTTTTTTAACCCTGAATTCGTTAACGTGCTCCGTTGCATAATAATAATTATAACAGAATATTATTATTGTGCAAACATTTGTTCGATATTTTTTTGTTTTTTCGCTTTTGCTTTACGAATACAAAGAAATCGCAAAAAGTTATTATATAAAATAAAGAAAACTCGCAGAGACAGTCAAGTCCAAATTAGTGTGTAAATTACCTCGGTCATCAAACGGTAGCTAATGAGACAATAGCCTAAGCGTTTATGCCGCGAAAGCTGTTGACGATGAGTACATGGCATGTTAGGCTG
>Ga0134100_1000257_pt1 | contig 67292 bp, 55 predicted proteins | sample 11_taG_2_FD_94444 | JGI IMG/M metagenome (GOLD analysis project Ga0134100, IMG submission 94444) | Switchgrass degrading microbial communities from high solid loading bioreactors in New Hampshire, USA - 11_42_5_180_A3 metaG | ecosystem: Engineered > Bioreactor > Semi-continuous > Anaerobic >...
AGAAAGTGCGGATAGGCTTATTAATAACGTTAAGGATGTAACTGTTCAAGCCAATGAAGTGACTGCTGCAACTAAAGTACAAGCAAGTGAGGTAGAACAGTTGGCAAAATATACATCTGAAATCAATCGCGTAATTAACCTTAATATCAAAGATGTTGAACGCACAACCGTAGTAACAAGAGAATTGTCGAAATATTCAGATGAAATAATAGATGCATTGCAGGAACTTGTTAAATAGCAATTTGAACGGTTTCTGTCCTAAGCCCCATCCAACTTGAAGCGGTAGATCAGATTCCAATTTATTGGGATATGAAGCAGCTTTATCTTATTGACATAAGTATATCGCTTCAAGTTGGATTAATATAAATTCATATTAAATATATTTAATTCTCTTTATGATAGAAATTTTTATAAATGATTAAATAAAATTCTATAAATTTATTTACATAAAGTTTTAAATCAAAATAATAAGTTGAAATAATCTATTTACAAGAGAAGTATCAGCATTTATATGGAAGGTTAAGTGAAACTTATGCTCAAAATATAAGAGCAAATCGAAACCGTCACATATGAAGGAGGGTAGACACCTTTAGCGCCTCGTTATAATTCTAACGGGTGATAAGATATAGCTATAGTCTGAATTTTTGTATTGGAGAGGCGGTAACAAATCTTTATGGATACATTTGGTATAATTCAGTTGGCAGATCTTATATATGAACGTTGTGGTATTGACTTTTTTAAAAACCTTTCCTCTCTAGAAAATAAAATATCAGAGAGACTTGAGGAACTGGGGCTTTCATGTTGGGAGTACGGAGGGTATTTAAGGATTGAGCCTAAAGAATGGGATAAGCTTATCGAACTTATTACGGTAAATGAGACATATTTCTTTCGTGAAGAAAACCTATTGAATGAATTTCAAAGAGTCGTACTTCACCAATATAAAGAACGTACACCTGGTAATCCTTTACGTATTTGGTGTTCGGCCTGTTCCAGCGGAGAAGAACCATATACCCTGGCGATATTAATTGAAGAAACAGGTTTGTTTGAAAACGGGTCAGTTGAAATTATTGCTTCAGATATAAATAAAAAAGTATTAAGTAAAGCAAAACGAGGGTTGTATAATAAAAAATCATTTTCATTTCGTACAATGCCAAAAGAGATACTTGACAAATATTTTATTTCATATGAAGAGGAATATAAGATCAGAGATTCAATAAGGTTCATGGTTGATTTTCGCTGTTTGAATCTACTGGATGATAATATAGCGGAAAAGATTGGAGAAGTAGATATAATCTTTTGCAGGAATGTACTTATTTATTTTGATATGAAAGCTATAAATAAAGTTATTAGTTCCTTATACAACGTGTTAAAAACAGGAGGATACTTATTTTTGGGACATGCTGAGACTATTACGGGCATGAATACCGGATTTCAAACAATATATGCCCCCTCGGCATTTTACTATCGGAAAGGAGAAAAACATCCATGCAACAGTATGGAGTACTAGTGGTTGACGACTCTTCTTTTATGCGAAGGTGTATCAGATTGATCATAGAGAAGGATCCGCAACTTTTTGTTATTGGAATTGCAAGAAATGGCATTGAGGCTGTAGAAAAGGTGCAGAGACTAAAGCCTGATATTGTGACAATGGATGTAGAAATGCCTGAAATGGATGGTGTTACAGCCTTAAAAGAGATTATGAGGATATGCCCCGTACCTGTTGTAATGCTAAGCAACCGAACGGATAAAGATCCTGAAACAACTTTTATGGCTTTGGAATTGGGAGCCGCAGATTTTTATTTAAAAAGCGCACTATTGGATGAAAATGTAAAGCCTGAAATAATAAAGGAATTTTTAGACAGGTTAAAAGCTATTGCTGAAAATACTAAAAAGCTTATAAATAATGAAAAGCAGAATGAAACCTCCTCTGAAAAAGTGTCCGAGATACTTGAAAACATTATGCATATGCCGGAAGGATGGACTGATACAAAATCAGGATTATCTGATTTATTAATAATAGGCTGTTCAACAGGAGGGCCTTCTGCCTTGCAGACCATTCTCCCGCGTTTTCCGAAGGATACGCATGTGCCGATTGTTGTTTTGCAGCATATGCCACCAGGATTTACAAAACCATTGGCTGAACGTTTCGACACCATTTGTAATTTACGGGTAAAAGAAGCTGAAAACGGTGATATTCTTGAAGCAGGTAATATTTATATAGCTCCGGCGGGTTATCAAACTTTCTTTGAAAAAAAAACAGAAGGATTAATAACTTTGAGGGTGGAAGATTGCCCTTCAGTTGAAACGGTTTATAAACCGTCTATTAATGTGACCCTTGATTCTGCGGCGCCTATTTACAAAGAAAGACTGCTGTCGGTTATACTTACGGGAATGGGAAATGATGGGCTTTTGGGGTGTAAGTCAGTGAAAAAATATAACGGACGGATAATTGTTGAGGCAGAAGAATCCTGCATAGTGTATGGCATGCCCAGGGTTGTATATGAGGCAGGGCTTGCTGATGTTCAAGCGCCTTTATCGAACATATTTAATAAAATAATGAATTTTATTTGAAATGAACGCAGATAATGTGCTTTTAATATTGAAATAAAAAGCTAATTCATACTGATGGAGGTGGAGGGATGAATGCTGAATATATCAAATCATTTATAGAATCAGCACAATCAGTTATTAAAATGCTTCTTGATATAGAAGCAGAACCGGGAGATATGTATGAAAAGGTTTCTACATTTCCTGTTGAACAGATAATTGTTATGATCGGGGTAACCGGTAGGATTAAAGGACAGGTTTGTTTTGAATTGTCAGAAGAAATAGCTAAAATGATAGCTTCTTCCATGATGGGAGGGATGCCGATAACGGAACTGGATTATATAAGCATGAGTGCAGTTTCTGAAATGGGTAATATGATTATGGGAAATGCCAGTATGATACTTGCGAATAAAGCAATAAATATTGATATAACCCCACCTTCACTACTGACAGGTGAAAATATTGAAATGTTAGGTAAGGTTCCGACAATTATTGCTCCGTTAAAACTGCAAGGATTAGGGATTATTAATCTTAATATTACTGTGGAAGAAGTTATATAGTTATTTTGGGTAAGGTCAGTGAAGAGATAAATCTTTTATTAGTGTTTATATTGTTATATAATATAAACTTAAGAACAATTTAACAGCGGTAATGGAGAAAATAGCTGCTAAGTTCTCTTATACATGACATATTTTGCTTACTAAACTTTTCACTGACTTCCAAACCCTTTAATGCAGGTGGAAAAGAATATAGAAAAACCTGATGAAACAAAGGAACGTGAGGACTATGACAAAGCAGCTGAAGTCCTTTCGTTCCTTTTAATTATATTAAGCATGAGAACTATATAGTACATTGTTAAAAATTAATGATTATGGGGTTGGAATGCAAAGTAGAAGTGAGGTATATTTTAATATAAGTACATATATAAGCATCTTAAAAAGTTTATTTAAAGGAGGATAACATATGAGTATAGCGGTAGTTTACAGAAGCAAAACGGGTTTTACGAAGAGATATGCGGAATGGATAGGTGAAGAACTAAACTGCGACATAATTGATGTAAAAAATGCAACGAAAGAAACATTAAGCAAATATGACACAATAATATTCGGAACAGGAATTTACGCGGAAGGCATGGCCGGTTTAGAAAAATTCAAACGTAAAATGTCAAAACTGAACGGAAAGAAATTTATAGTTTTTGCAACAGGAGCAGTCTCGGCAGATAATAAAAAAATCGAGGAAATAATAAACAGAAATTTCACTCCGGATGAGAGGAAGACAATACCGTTTTTTTTCTTTCAAAGCGGGCTTAATTATGAGAAAATGGGCTTCGTAAGCAGATTAATGATGAAGATGTTTAGTTCAATGCTTGATAAAAAGAAAGATAAAACAGAGGAAGAACAGGCCTTGGCAGATGTGATTAAAAAATCCTTTGACAATTCCAAAAAGGAGTATATTAATCAATTAGTCGAATATGTAAAGTCTGTTTAGAAAATCCGGATTGGATGAGCATTGGCTGAAAGGATTATAAAAATATAATTAGCTTCAAACACTGTTTGTTATTAACAGCAAATTCATATAAAAATTCATAGTTATTTCTATGAGTTTAAATTCGTAGCAGATGTATTTACAGGGTTCTGGTATTGTAACCTGGTTTTCTGGAATAAAACTAACTAGCACAATAAGTTAAGTTAATATAAATGAAAGTGTTTACATAATAATAAAGACAGAAATTCTTACTATTATTATATAAATAGGCTAAACATATTTTAGTAGTTGTTTGACCAGAATGTATAATATTAATATAATTTACATTGTATGAAGTTTAAAGCAATATAAATTCATGAATTTCTGTTAATACCAGATTTTTTAAGGTTTGGTGGTAAATATGTTAATGAAGATAATTGTAAAGAAAATGAGAACAAAAAAGATGATAACCAAGACAATCAAAACATAGCAAAAGATGATTTGAGCAATGGCAATACTCATCAGTATACAAATAATATATTCTCTGATATACCTGATGATAATGTCAATCAGAAGGAATATAAAAATACTCACCCATTTAAAGCTGATGGAAAATCAAAAAATAAGCAATTTGATAATATTATATTTATTCTAAGTATAGCAATTATAGCAATTGCAGTTGGCACTGTTTTTACTGTAACTTATCTGCTTACTTCCCGAAACAGGAGCAATAATGTCACTTCCAAGTCAATTCCGACAACAACATCCAGAGTTGTTTCGACTTACAGCACCACCAAAAAATCCGGCACTGTTCCGACTTCAACAACCGCCCACAGTACTCCTGTGATTAAATCTGAATTAAGACCACCCAAGTTATCGTTACCCGGTGGGGAATATAACAAAATTATATTATTAAAATTTATTGATATACAGCCAGGCACAGTTATTTACTATTCAACTGACGGTAGTATACCAACGAGATATTCCAAAAAATATGATTATAGAGGAATATGGCTTGGAGAAGGTACCACTGTAATTCGTGCGATAAGTGTCAATATGGACGGAGAATCCAGCGATGAAACAATAGAAATATATAAAATTGTATTGCCTGAGGTTCAGGACAGTGACAGCATGACTACGGAACCAACTCAAAAATCAAGTGAAACAGTATTTTTCATAAAATATTTCGTCGGTGCATTAAGAAATATACGTGCCAATACTTCCTTTTCCGATGAATTTAAGAGGAATTCCGAATACCTTATAAAAACTATATTTGCTGTAAACCTTACAATAATTCTGCATTCTTTAATAGATATTGATATGGAATATCCTATTATTCATATACTTCTATGGATGAACATAATATTCCTTTCGCTTATTTCCGGAAATGTTAATTTGAAAATCAATATGAGAAAGAGCTTTAAGATAGTATAAGAGCTTTTAATTATAGAAATAGCAGCAATATTGATACCAATTGCTGTATCATATACTTTGTATAGCTATGGAGTTTATAAATACAATAAAGGTGAATATGAAAAGGCTATAAAATGCTTTGCTGTTTGTGAAAAGGTATTGCCTGCATTTCCACAAGCGTTTCATGTATCGGCAGATGCGTATTATAGAATTTTCTATACAAAAGATGATACGGAGTGCTTGTATAAAAGCATAGAATATTATAGTAAAGTTGAGACCATGAACAAGTATGACAGAAATATACCCTACAAACTTTCGCAAATATATATATATCAGGGAAACTACAAAAAGCTGAAGAACAATTGTATAAGCTAATATCTTTACAGCCAATTGTAATTGGATATTATGAACAATTAGCAGGAGTTTTAATGATACAGGGAGAATCTTATATTAAGAATGGTGACTATAAAAAAGCTGCTGAAAAATTTAATGTAGTATTAAGCTTGCAGGATATGATTCGGGTAAAAGGCAGTAAGATATCAAAATATGCTATTACATTAAAACATAAGCCAAATATGACGGTAACACCGGTTATAAAAGAATATACAGGACAAGCTGAAAGGTGGCTGGAGAGCATGGACATTTCATGTATTCCTTGAAGTATGAGTATTAATCATTTATAATAAAAAATAGGGCAAAAAAGGTAGGGGGTAAAAAAGATGTCAAAAAAAATATTAAAATGTATTAGCCTGATGCTGGCGATATTCATGATGATTGTATCGCTGGGCGCATGCAAAAAGGATAAAAAAGCTGCTTCCGGCAATAAAAACGGTACAAAAACTGCCATGACTACTAAAAGAACAGTAACGGCCAAAAAAAGTACCACATCTGTCAGCAAAACAAATAAAAATGCAAATAACGAAACTGCAAAAAATTCTAAAACAGGGGCAAGTTCCGGAGATGAAAGCCTGAATGTCGATAATGCGGAATATAATCCGTCACTTACCGGAACTACATCAAAAGAAGAAATGAATGATCTGTTAGACAATTCTCCTGATGCGGACCTGCCGATAGTACAGTTTGATCAAAATATGGATCTTGGGGGCAGAACGATTAAAATAGTTTATGATACTTCCTCTTCAGGGTCACCAGGTAAGAAGCCTACCGAAGTAACGTTAAGACAAAATCCAAAAGCAATTGTTGCATATAACATGATTGAAAATGCAAAGAAAAAAATGAATTTTAACATAAACTGGGTATACAGAAGCGTGGACAATATGGTGTATGAGTACATAGAAGCTGTTGCTGCAGGCACAAAGTATGCAGATATTATATTATCAGCACCAAAACGCGTATTCCCGATCCTGGCTGTGAAAAAACTTCTCGTGCCTATGGACCGTTTTATCGATTTTGAAAATGACCCCACATATAATTTTGGATGTATCGTTTCAGGAACGGATTTTCTCGGCAGAAAATGGGGGCTGGTAACAAACCCATATTCTATAGGTTATGTTACTTTTTATAACAGGGATATCTTCGCAAAAGAAGGTTTGAAAGACTTGCAGGAGCTGTATGAAGAAGGCGGCTGGACATGGGAAGCGATGGTAGATATCGCAAAAGCTGCGACACATGACAACAACGGAGATGGCATAATAGATCAATGGGGAGTTCTCTTAAATAGTCTGGATAATGCTACTCATGCATTAATACTATCAAATGGTACCGATATATTCAGCTATGATAGTGTAAATAATACATATAATTTCACCGGTACTAATGATTTGAAAGTGGTAAGAGCACTTCAGCTTGTGAACGATATGATAAGTTCAAGACTTACCACACCTGATAACACTGTAAAGTTTGACAAATTCCCGTCAGCATTGGTAATTGGAAAGATAGTTTCAGATGGACTGGCTTATAATACTTACGGTATGAATTTTGGTATAGCTCCTTTGCCAAAAGGCCCTGACGTAACAGAGACACAGTTTGTTGACGGAAATGGTGTAAATGCATATTTTATACCGGTTAATACAGATCCTAAGGTTGCAGCAGCTATAATAAGAGAAGCATTTACTTATTGGGATATAAGCAAACCTGAATATATGAACAAAAAAGATATGATGGTGACAAATATTACCCCTTATCTTTCAAGTCAGGCCGATGTTGAGTGGGCGATCGAACACTTTCAGTCACCAAGAATATCGCATTTAAAATGTTTTGATGATTTCCGCCGTAATTTCAATCAAAATGTACTTGGTAGAATAATTATAAATGAATCAACTCCTGCAGCGGCACTTCAATCGCAGGCGGCTGCTTTGGACAGTGTTTTAAAATCACAATTGCAGAATTAATTGCAAAACAAAAATACGATAAGGTTATGACAGGTGTCAATAACCTTATCGTATTATATTATATGCATGATGATAACTTGTTCACCTTGTTGATTTTCTATAAAATTATAATTAAATTTAAAATGCGATTACAGGACGATTTAAATTCAGTTAATATATATAAAACTTGCAGAATAATTTTTAAAATAGCAACAGATTGAATAAGCAGATAATATAAGATACAAAAAGTATTAGAATAAATAAGGCAAAAGGGGTATCCGTAAAATGAAGACAAAGAGCAATTGTGAATACTGCGTCAATTATGTATATGATGATGATTACGGTTGTTATACATGCCAGGTTAGCCTTGATCAAGATGAAATGAGTAAGTTTCTCACCAAAACATTCGATAATTGCCCATATTTTCAATTAAATGATGAATATAAAACTTCCAGAAAACAAATGTAATTAATATTTGTTATACATAAACATTTTTATAAAGATATCTTCTTTTACAATATTCTATGTATAATAAGCTGTTATTGCAATATACATACATATATATATTAACAGAAGAAATAAATGCGGATAGGATTTTGGGACAAAAATACATGAAATTACATATTGAAACAAAATGAAAATTTTGTATAATAAATACATGATTTGAAAAATAAGTATGTTAAATTTGTAGAAAAATATATCGAAATTAAAAATTTTTGTTGAATTATGTTAAAATTATGGTAGAATGATGATATCCAACTATAAAAATCATGAATAATTTAATTGAAAAGGGCAAACTCATCGAAAGATGAGGACGCAAAGCCACAAGTCTAAAGCATTTATTTTAAATGCTATGACAGTTGGGTTGCCAATTAAATGTCATGTAAAGGATAGATAGTAATTTTTAATTGTTAAATGACCTGTCTATTCTTTATATTTGAATTTAGTTATATATTATTCATGGAATTAATTGGCAACTTATCATCACAAGTTTTGGGGGGATTAAGTTGCTCATGTCTAATGATGTGGAAAAAGAGTTCGGTTACTCAATTACTCATTGGTTTCAACCGATTTACGATCTGAAGTTAAACAAAGTCATAGGTTATGAAGCACTATTGAGAGATGCCTCGCCGAAGAATCTTTCGCCCGTCGATATTTTTAATGAAGCTGAGAAAAAAGGACATCGCAGCATTTTGGATACCTTATCTATAAAAACTGCGATTAATTCATTTAAAGACAATTCATATTTGTTATTTTTAAACATTTTCCCTTCTACATTATTAGAAGAAGATTTTATGTTATGGTGGGATGAAAATATACCATCTTCCTGCCCGATTGTGCTTGAATTACTGGAAAATGAACCTGTAAAAAAATGGAACGAATTAAAAGCCATAACAAAAGAACTAAAGAACAGAGGTATTAAAATAGCAATTGATGATATGGGTGAAGGATATTCATTCTTTCAGCAGTGGATAGAATTAGAACCAGATTTTGTAAAGTTGGATAGGTATTTTGCAGAAAGCCTTTCTAAAAATTCGCTGAAGCAAAAAATTGTGAAGAGCTTGATAGAATTGTTTTCTGATACAACAGGCATTATTATTGAAGGTATTGAAAAAGATGAAGATTTACATACAGTGGGTTTTTTGGGCATACCTTATGCACAGGGTTACTTGCTTGGAAGACCATCTCCGAAGGAGGTGTTAATGAAATAAAATAAAACTGTTGACTTATAGCATAATAATGGAGGTTCATATATGAAAGCAGAATATATAAATCCGTTCATAAGGTCAGCCCGGTCGGTAATAAACTCGCTTCTGGGTATTGACGCGGAACTCGGGAAAATCTATTTGAGAAGTGAGCCTTTTCTGTATAATCAGGTAGTAATAATGATAGGATTTATAGGTAAGATTAAAGGTCAGGTATATTTTGAATTGTCTAAGGAAACCGCAAAAAAGATTGCCTCCGTTATGATGGGAGGAATAAATATTACGGAATTGGATGAAATCAGCAAGAGCGCACTGGCAGAGATGGGAAACATGATTATGGGTAATTCATGTATGATATTTGCAGAAGAGAAAATAAATATAGATATAACTCCACCTTCTTTACTAACTGGAGAAAAAATTGAAATTTCAAATAAAGTTTCGACTATAATTGTACCTCTGGATCTGCGAGAGTTTGGAACTTTAAACATTAATGTCTCTGCAGTATCGCAGTAAAAAAATATTTCCATATTTATAGGTTAAACTTCATGTTCACGGAGACTGTTGATTAGGTTAAAAGATTTAATTATTCAATAATAAACAAGGTATATAAATTCATAAAATTTGAATATAATTTAAAATTATATAAATTGCAAAATGTTTTCGCTAAATATACAGGTGATATAATGAACACTGCATTAAATAAAAGGTATATACTAAATATTAGTTTGGTTTTAAGTATAATAATTATGTCTATATTAATTGCAGCTTGTTCAGTAAAAGACGCAAAAAATAATCCGAGCGACAACGGGAGCAATAGTAATGATGTAACATCCAATGCAAAAAAAACTGAGTTTAGCGTGACCGATGATGAAGAAAATCTAATTAACATAAATGGCAGCACTATACAGGACAGATTTAAAACTCCTGAAGGTTTTGTAAGGATTAAAACAGAAGAAGGATCATTTGGTGAATATTTAAGGAATCTGCCTTTAAAATCCCATGGATCAAAAGTATATTATTATAATGGGAGAGTAAAAGGCCGCGATGTACATGAAGCAGTAATAGATATCGATGTAGGAACGAGAGATTTGCAGCAGTGTGCTGACGCTGTCATGAGATTACGCGCTGAATATCTTTATGGAAAAGGTCTTTATGATAGAATACATTTTAATTTCGTAAACGGCTTTAAAGCTGACTACGTAACATGGAGCCAGGGAAACAGAATCAGGGTTGATGGCAATAATGCTTATTGGGTATTGCAAGCAGAACCGTCGACTGACTATGAAAGTTTCAGGGAATACCTGAATATGGTTTTTGCTTATGCCAATACTTTGTCGTTATCACAGGAAATGAAAAAGGTACCTTTAACGGATATGAATATCGGAGATGTATTCATGAAAGGAGAAGAGCCTGGACATTGCGTGATAGTAGTTGATATGGCGGAGAACTTAAGCACAGGTGAAAAGAAGTTTATTATAGCTCAAAGCTATATGCCTGCACAGGATATTCATATACTTAAAAATCCAGAAAATAAATCCGGTGATCCATGGTATTCGCTGGACTTTGGGGAAAGGCTCATTACTCCTGAATGGACATTTAATAAAGACCAGCTTATGAGATTTGAATAGCGAAAATAATGGAATAAAAATAAAAGGCAAGTATGGATGATTCCTGCTTGCCTTTTATATTTTGTTTATTCAACGGTAATAACACTGACCGGGCAGCCTTCTTCAGCTTCTTTGGCAGCATCTTCGGCTTCTTTCGGCACTTCATCCACATATACTTCAGCGAGACCGTCGTCAGCCATCCTGAATACTTCAGGACATGTAGCGGGGCATAATCCGCAAGAAATACATCCATCTCTGTCGATATGAGCTTTCATTGCAATTTCCTCCAAAATAAAAATTAGCATAATATATTATAACCCTAATAATTTAAATTATTATTAAGAATAATAATATTGAGCAATTAAATAAATATATAGCAGAAATAAAAGTGCAAAATAATATACTGAGTCCCTGTGTAAAAATCCATTAAATTTTTAATTTACAATTAAATGGTTATTGAATCCACTGTTTACAGACATTTACACATATGATATAATATTAACAAGACATTTTACAGCTCTGCTGTAAGATGTCTTATCGCTTTTATGGAGTATTCCATAAAATGTAATCTAAAGGAGGCAATGCAATGTTAAAAATAGCTCTATCTCGTTCTACATTTGAGTTGCTGGTGAAACACTTGAGGGAAATTGAAGAGGAGAAGGATAGGATTATAGAAGAATATTATCCGAATATAACAGAAGATAGAGACGAATTCAATCATTTAATAAGTACCTACATAAAGGAGGTAGAAAATTATATCTCTAAAGCGGAAGTCAAGGATACAATAGGGGAGGACTGCCCATTTGTAATTATCGGAAGTATTGTTGAAGTTGAAGACCTGACTTACAATGAAACTGAAAAATTTCAAGTTGTGTCCCCGTTTATTAATAAATTAAGTTCAAACTGGGATTGTGCATCATATTTATCTCCTTTGGGAAAAGCTCTGCTGCTTAAGAGGGTAAATGAAAAAGTAGAAATAGAGACACCTGCGGGGAAATCGGCATATAGAATTAAATCGATAAAATTACCTAAAGAAAGTGCTACTAATATTGCATGATGTTTTAAATATTAAATTTTCATTAACCAAAAATATTATTTAAGCTAAATTGTTGTGCTGGTTGTTTTGTGAAAGAAACCTTGTGAGAGGCTCATATCATATGTTAATCCGAGTCTAAGTTAAGCGAATTCACTGTTTGAGCAGAATAATTATATGGTGCTTTTTAACATAACTAATTTCCAGATTTATATATGTTTAAAATGAACTTCTTTAATTGTTATGCTCCACTACTATGGACAAATTCTGTTACGGAGCATATATAAATTTAAAATAATTCTGCGAGTTTGAATTCGTAGCAGTTAAATTTAAGAGTCTTGGCATCGCAACTCGGTTTCATGGAACAAAACAACCCTCTCAATGGATTAAATTATTAAAAAAATATTAATATTATTAACAAAAAGCAACCTAATCGATATGTTCCTCTATCAAAACTGACAGTTAAGCAGAAATGCTGTCAAATGCAAAAGGGCAAAGGAAACATGGTTTGGTTGCTTTTTTATTTTTTTAAAATTATAAAGCAGTATATAGCATTTTTAAAGCTATTTACAAAATATTAACACAATCAACAAAAAAAGAATTATTATTTAAAAATTTTTAAAATTGTGATATAAAATTAAAAATAATCGTAAAAAATATTGACTGTAATATTATGTTAATGTATTATGTTCGTAAGTAAAAACTTACTTACAAAGGAGAAGATATGTAAAAGATGCAAAAGTCATTATTACATACAAAAGAATCAATTATACTTGCTTCTATAGAAATTATAAATAAATATGGTATTCAGGGCTGGTCTACTAAAAAAATAGCAAAGGAGGCGGGCATTACTGAAGGCGCAATTTTCAGACATTTTAAAACAAAAAATGAAATTCTGTTGGAGTTGTTAAATCACTATGCAAAGTATGACAGAAGTGCATTTGAAACTGTCAGGCTAAAATCGTTGAACCCAATTGATTCATTATATTTTTTGTCTGAATTTTATGCGCAATACTATGAAAGCTATCCTGCAATAACTGCAATTATAAATAACTATGAGGCCTTTCATAGTGATAAAAATTTCAAAAGACAAATAGAAGAAATTTTTGAAAAACGTACTGCTTTTATTTATAAATTGCTATCAGAAGCAAGGGATGTCGGCATGATTAAAGATGATGTTGATTTAAGCAATCTTACATCCGTCCTGATTGGTACTTTTCGTGAAATTTGCCTGCAATGGCGATTTTCAGGTTGCAATTTTTCACTTAAGGAACGGATTATGTCATCTGTAAAAATGTTAATGAAAGCTTTTTCATCGTAATATTGTTAGGAGGTGTTATTTGCTTTGAAAAGAATTATGATAGTGGATGATGCCGCTTTCATGAGAGCAAGCTTAAGACAAATATTGGAGAGGAACGGTTTCGAAGTTGCGGAAGAAGCGGAAAATGGTGCTGAAGCAGTGAAGAAATATAGTCAATGCAGTCCTGATTTGGTAACCATGGATATAACAATGCCTGTTATGACAGGTTTGGATGCTTTGAAAGAAATAATAGCTATTGATCCTAAAGCTAAAGTAGTAATGGTTTCTGCTATGGGTCAGGAGGTATATATCAGGGAATCAATAATAAACGGTGCAAAAACCTTCATAGTGAAGCCTTTCAAAGAAGATTATGTGGTAAAAACCCTAAACAGGATCCTTTCCATATAATCAAATCTGACTACAAGAGGTGATTATATGACAGATCAGTATACAAATGAGCCTATGCTGGATATGTTTATATTTGAAACGTCGCAATTGCTCGAACAGCTGGAAGAATGCATATTAAGCAGTGAAAAGACAAGTTCTTATACAGAATCGTCTATAAATGAAATATTTCGTATCATGCATACTATAAAAGGTTCATCTGCTATGATGCTTTTTAATAACATTTCAACTTTGGCCCATTCTATTGAAGACCTTTTTTACTATATTCGTGAGGCAAAACCTGAAATTGTTGACACTTCATCCCTGTCCGACCTTGTATTGGAAGGAATAGACTTCATAAAGGTAGAAGTGGAAAAAATAAAAAACGGAAATGATCTGGACGGAGATCCGTCCGGATTAATTAACAGTATTCAGGAATTTTTGTCTGACCTAAAGCAAAAAAATAATTACGATTTGCCGGTTAAATCTGATGAAAAGACTGATACAGAAAAACAACAGTTTTATATAAAAAGAGATAAGTTAAAAGAAAAAGATTACAATAATACATTCAAAGCAATCATATATTTTGAAGATGATTGTGAAATGTTTGATATTCATGCTTTTACCGTTTTACATAACCTTAAGGACATAGCCCATGTTATTCTTCACATTCCGGAAGATATTATTGATAATGAAAATGCTGAAGACGCTATAAAAACAAACGGATTTAAAATATACCTGAAAACAGACTATACAAATGAAGATACTTATGATTTTTTAATGAAAATCGTATCAGTTAAAGATGTAGAACTGGTTCAACTGGATGAAGATGATGAGGAATTGATACAGCTAATTGATAATCAGAATCAAGATCAGGATATAGAACAGGATAATGTTAAAGTACCTGTCATAGTCCAGGAAAATGATAAAGTAGAAAGTGAAAATAAAAATAAAGATACCCATGTAAGTTCAACACAGCAAAGCTTTATCAGTGTTAATGTGGCAAAGCTTGACAAGCTTATGGATTTAGTCGGTGAGATGGTTATTGCTGAAGCTATGGTTATACAGAATCCTGATATACAAGGACTGGAACTGGAAAACTTTCATAAAGCCTCCAGGCAGCTGAGCAAAATTACAGATGAGATACAGGACATAGTGATGTCTATCCGTATGGTTCCTCTGTCAACAACCTTTCATAAAATGCATCGTATTGTGAGGGATATGAGCAAAAAGCTTGGAAAGGAAGTTCAACTGATTATTGCCGGGGAAGATACCGAGGTTGATAAAAATGTAATTGAGCATATTTCCGATCCGTTGATGCATTTGGTGAGAAACGCCATAGATCATGGTATTGAAGACGCCGAAGAGAGATTAAATAAAGGTAAGCCAAAGACGGGAACCATAAATTTGGAAGCGGGAAATGAGGGCAGTGATGTTGTTATAACTGTCAGAGATGACGGAAAAGGTTTAAACAAGGAAAAGATACTTAAAAAGGCCAGAGAAAATAATATGCTTTTCAAAAATGAAGCAGATATGACTGACAAGGAAATATTCAACCTTATACTTCTTCCAGGATTTTCAACAAAAGACAAAATAACAGAGTATTCCGGACGCGGTGTAGGAATGGATGTAGTGGTGCGTAATATAGAAGCAGTAGGAGGATCAATATCGATAGACAGCGTACCTGATGCGGGAACAACTGTAACTTTAAGAATACCACTGACGCTGGCTATAATTGACGGAATGAATCTAAGGGTAGGAAAGTCTTGCTTTACCCTTCCCACAATTTCTATAAAAGAATCATTCAGACCGGCAAAAAGAGATATTATAAAAGATCCTGACGGCAATGAAATGATAATGGTAAGAGGCCAGTGCTACCCAATACTGCGTCTGCATGAGATACTTAAGGTTAAGACCGATATTACAGAGTTTACTGATGGAATAGTAATAATGGTTGAGCAAAACGGTAAATATTTCTGTTTATTTGCAGATGAACTTCTGGGACAACAGCAGGTAGTTGTAAAAGCTATGCCTGAATATATACGCAGGTTTAAGAAAGATTAAAAATCTCGCAGGCTGTACTTTACTTGGCGACGGAAGCATCAGCCTTATTCTTGATATTGCAGGATTAGTCAATACATAAATATAAAATATTTACAAAATTAACATAAAAAATAATCATAATAACTCTACAATTATCTGCCAATTAACTAAGTCACAAAATAAAAATGTGTATACGGAGGAGATGAAAAATGACTGAACAGTTTGAAAGTGAAATACTACTGGAAGAAGACACGCAAAAAGGTAGATTTCTGACATTTTCACTGGACAATGAAAGCTACGGGATAGAAATACGGTATGTAATAGAGATTATTGGGATGCAGGAAATAACGGAAATACCAGAATTACCTGATTATGTAAAAGGCATAATCAACTTAAGGGGAAAGATAATACCTGTAATTGATGTAAGGCTCAGGTTTAAAAAAGAACCGAAGGAGTATAATGACAGGAACTGTATAATTGTTGTGGACATAAATGAAGTATCAATAGGACTGATCGTGGATAGCGTATCAGAAGTTCTTACAATACAGGAAGAAAATATTGTGGAACCTCCCAAGGTTAACAAGGGTTTTAATAACAGATATATAAAACACATCGGCAAGGTAGGCAGCGAAGTTAAATTGTTATTGGATTGCGAAAAACTGCTTAACGAAGATGAACTGGAAAGTTTAAGCGAGGTTTTGTAAAAACTTATAAGGGGGATTAATTATGAAATGGTTTTATAATATGAAAATAGCAGCAAAGCTGATAATCAGCTTTATTATTGTGGCTGCTCTTGCTGGTATTGTCGGATATATAGGGTTTACCGGCATAAAAACGATGAATGATACATTAGTACAAATTAAAGATGAAAACCTTAAAAGCATACAAAATTTATATATCATAAATGAAGCCAAAACAGCGATTAAGGCGGCAGAAAGGACTATATTCAGCCAGCCTGATGAAGCTTCCACATATGAAAAGAAACAGGCAATATCGAAAATGCGTATGCAAGGGCAGAAAAAGCATGGGATGTGTATGAAAAATTACCTAAGGATGAAAATGAATCAAAACTTTGGGAAGAGTTTAAAACCGCGTGGAATGCTTGGAAGGAAGATCAGGATGAATTTGTAAGATTGGCATCAGAAATACATCAGGGCGGTACAAAAGATCAGGCAACTATTGATTCTATTGTTGAGCAAATGAAAAACCAAACATTAACTGTAACCAGTTCATCCTTTAAATCAGTAGAAGATGCTTTGGAACAAATAATCGAAATTAATGATGCAGACGCAGAAGCAGCTGAAGAAAAGGCGTCCAAAGCTAATGAAACTTCAACTCGCAATCTAATAGTTGTAATTGCTATAGCAATTTTATTAGCAGTAGGGCTTGGAATATTTATTTCACAGATTATAAGCAAACCTGTTATACAAATGGCTCAAGCAGCGGACAAGCTTGCTTTGGGAGATGTTGACGTAGATGTTGACATAGATACAAAAGATGAAATTGGAAGACTGGCGGAATCTTTTAAGAAAATGATAGCAAATATCCGTGAACAGGCTAGAGTTGCTGAAAGAATTGCAGCCGGTGATTTGACCGTTGAGGTTGAGATTCGCTCGGAAAAAGATATACTGGGCAAGAAGCTGCATGAATTAGTTCAAAATAACAATGAACTTCTGAATAATATCGCATTAGCTGCTGATCAGGTAGCAACAGGCTCAAGGCAGATATCCGAATCCAGTATAGCACTTTCACAGGGAGCAACTGAGCAGGCCAGCTCAATTGAAGAGCTTACAGCATCTCTTGAAGAGATTTCATCTCAGAAAAAAACAAATGCAGAGTATGCAAATCAGGCAAATGAACTGGCAGAAAATGCTAAAATTTATGCTATGCAAGGCAATAACAAGATGAAAGAAATGTTGAAATCCATGGAAGAGATTAATGAATCTTCGGCTAATATATCATAGATTATAAAAGTAATTGATGACATTGCATTCCAGACTAACATACTGGCACTAAATGCTGCCGTTGAGGCTGCAAGAGCCGGCCAGCACGGTAAAGGTTTTGCTGTGGTTGCGGAAGAAGTAAGAAATCTTGCTGCCCGTTCAGCAGACGCAGCTAAAGAAACAACTACAATGATAGAAGGTTCAATTAAGAAGAGCGAGGAAGGTACAAAGATAGCTAATGAAACTGCAGAAGCCCTTGAAAAGATAGTAGAAGCCGTTGATAAAGCAGCAGATTTAGTCAAAGATATAACTGTAGCTTCCAACGAACAGGCTTCAGGTATTGAACAGGTTAATCAGGAAATTATGCAGGTATCTGAAGTTGTTCAAACAAATTCAGCAACATCGGAAGAAAGTGCAGCAGCCAGCGAAGAACTGGAAAGCCAGGCTGAGATTTTGAAAGACCAGATATAAAGATATAAATTAAAAAACAGGAGAAATATAGATACCAAAAGAAGTATTGGAAATAAAAATGATGACGCAGCGAAAGAAAAAATTAGAGATTCGGTTCATACAGAACAAACAAATAATGAAGAAACTTCCGCAATGCCAAAAATAATTCTGAGTGACAAGGAATTCGGCAAGTATTAATGATTATGTGAAACTAGTAAAACTAAATAAACTTTAACACCTATTGCTAAAAAATGAATATGTAAGAATTTATATGACAGAAAAGGAAAGGGGATGAGTCTGTGGACTCTCCCCTTATGGAGGATGAGCGTATTTGTGATATCTATTACCAAAAAAGAGTTCAAACAATTGTCAGAATATATTAAACAAAATTATGGTATAAATTTAAAAGAAGAAAAAAAGACTCTCCTCATGGTACGGTTGCACAATGTGTTGGTTCAGAGCAAATTCACAAATTTTACTGAGTATTATAAGCATATCTTATCTGATAAGACCGGAAAGTCAGTAATAACTTTGATTGATAAAATTACCACAAATCATACGTTTTTTATGAGGGAAGCAGATCACTTCTTTTATTTTAGAGACAAGGTACTCCCTTACTTAACGGATAATATAAAGGACAAAGACCTTAGAATCTGGAGTGCAGGCTGTTCTACAGGTGAGGAACCCTATACTCTAGCAATGATGCTGGATGAATATTTCGGCAAAGGAAAAGAGTTATGGGATACAAAAATTCTGGCTACGGATATTTCAAGTAAAGTACTGGAAAAAGCCTCCAAAGGAATTTATGAAAATGAAAAGATAAATTCTTTGCCTTCCATATGGAGAAGTAAGTACTTTAAGAAATATGACGAAAATAATTCAATACTTATTGATAAAATAAAAAAAGAGGTAATATACAGAAGATTTAATCTTATGGAAGAAGTTTTTCCGTTCAGAAAGAAGTTTCATGTTATTTTTTGCAGGAATGTAATGATTTATTTCGACAGCAATACACGGAATGAACTTGTCAATAAGTTTTATGATATTATGGAATATGGAGGTTTTTTGTTTATAGGGCATTCTGAATCGTTAAATCGCGAGTCTACCAAATTTAGGTATGTTATGCCTGCTGTTTACAGAAAGGAGTAAAATGTGAAAAAGATCAGAGTTTTAATAGTGGATGATTCATTAATTTTTTAGAGAAATACTTAAAAACAGAATTAATTCTGATCCTTACATAGAAGTTGTTGCAACAGCATCCGACCCGTTTGATGCAAGGGACAAGCTCCTTGAATACAGGCCTGATGTGATGACCTGTGATGTACAAATGCCAAAAATGAACGGAATTGAATTTATAAGACGGCTGTTTCCCCAGTACAGCCTACCTGTAATTGTAGTAAGTACTGTAAGTGATGCTGTGTTTGATGCAATGAAAGCAGGTGCTGTCGATTTTGTCAGTAAACCTGATCCCAAGATTAACAGAAGTAATGATGCATTTATAAAGGAATTGATTGTTAAAATAAAAGCTGCTGCCAATGCGAAAATCGTAAATGCTAATGATATGAATGCATCGAATAAATTATGGAATTTAGCGCCGATGCAAAAAGGTATAAAGAAAAAAGTAATAGCAATAGGAGCATCTACTGGAGGAACGGAGGCAGTTTTTAATTTGCTGAAATCACTGCCTACCTGTATTCCGGGAATTGTTATTGTACAGCATATCCCTCCCGTATTTTCAAGGATGTTTGCAGAAAGGCTTAATAACACATTGCCCTTTATGGTCAAGGAAGCGGAAACAGGAGATTATATAGATACGGGCAAAGTTTTTATTGCGCCCGGTGACCGGCACATGAGGATAAGAAAGATTGGCAGCAGATATAAAATTGAGTGTTTTGAAGCTGATAAGGTAAACAGTCATTGCCCGTCTGTAGATGTTTTGTTCGAATCAGTTGCAAAACAGGCCGGAAGCGATGCGATAGGAATTATTTTAACAGGTATGGGCTATGACGGGGCAAAAGGTTTACTCAGCATGAGGCGCAAAGGAGCAAGGACAATCGGACAGGATGAAAAATCCTGCGTAGTATATGGTATGCCAAAGGTCGCTTTTGATATAGGTGCTGTTGAAAAACAAACATCACTTTCGAATATGCCTCAAGTTATCTATGATATGTTAACGGAAAAAGCTTGATATAAGACATCACTTTTACTTAATCAAGCCGGAAAACTGTTTATTTGACATATTGTTTCCACATGTAAAAGCAAAGGGGACTTTAGTGTGGTTGGAATTGAAAAAGGAGAAAACAAGGAATTCTTTCAAAGTATACTTTCCTGCATAGGAGACGGTATACTGGCTATTGACGTTAATGAAAAAATAATATTTATGAATGATAAAGGGGAAGAGATTACCGGATGGAGTAAAAGTGAAGTATTAGGAAAGAGCATAAATGAAGTATTTAAGCTTTATGATTCAGAGACTGATGAACCGGTATACGATAATCCCAGCAGAAAAGTGTTGGAAACAGGTGATTCTGTAGGATTACAAAATAATTGGGGTATAATCTCAAAAGAAGGGATATTCAAATACATTTCAGCTAATCATTCCCCTATAAAGGATTCTAATGGCAAAATAACCGGAGTAGTGATAGTATTTCGAGACATTACAAGACTCAAGATTCTGGAAATGAGGCAAAAGCAGGCAAAGGAAGAAGCTGACAGGGCAAGGAAACAATCCGAAGCTGCAAATAAAGCTAAGAGCGAATTCTTGGCAAATATAAGCCATGAGATAAGGACGCCTATAAATGGTATTATAGGAATGATAAATCTTACGCTAATGACGGATTTGAATGACGAACAAAAGGAAAATCTTCTGACTGCGAAATCATGTGCCAATGCACTTCTTAATATCATAAACGATATTCTTGACTTTTCAAAAATGGAAGCTGGAAAATTCGAAATATACAATATAAATTTCGATCTTAAGGAACTCATAGAAGAAGTAATGAAAACCCATGCAGTTACAGCCAGAGAAAAAGGTATAGATTTGTATTGCATTGTTTCGCCTTCCGTACCCCAATACATGGAAGGAGATCCTAAAAGGCTGCAGCAAATACTGAATAATTTGCTGAGCAATGCGATTAAATTCACAGAAAAAGGAAAGGTGACATTAAAAGTAGCAAATGATAAAATAGAAGAAGGAAACTACATACTAAAATTTTCAGTAGAAGATACGGGCATAGGTATAGCTGAAAATGAAAAAAAGCTTCTGTTTCAGAATTTCAGCCAGGTTGACAGCAGTATTACAAGGAGATACGGAGGTACAGGACTGGGACTTGCTATTTCCAAGCGGTTAGTAAATATGATGGGCGGAGAAATATGGGTAGAAAGCGAAAAAGGCAAAGGTAGCAAGTTTTATTTTACCGTACTGTTAAAACCCGGGAAAGAAGTAATTCGTGAAAGAAATGATGAAATATGCATATTCAAAACAATGTTGCCTTTGACTATACTGCTGGCAGAAGATGATGAAGTGAATCAGACAGTATGCACCCGTCTTCTTAGAGAAAAAGGCCATGAAGTAGATGTTGCCAAAAACGGTATAGAAGCGTTAAAATTATATCAAAGAAAAGAATATGATGTAATACTTATGGACATTCAAATGCCTGAAATGGATGGAATAGAAGCAACAAAAAAGATACGGGAAATAGAAGGTGAAAAAAAGCATACGCCTATTATCGCTCTCACATCTTATGCTTTAAAAGGTGACCGTGAACGCTTCCTTGCATTGGGAATGGATGAATACATGTCCAAGCCTATTGATATAGATGTACTATACAATATAATGGATGATATTGAAAGAAAGAAAAAACAGTACATTAGCGAAGAAGAAAGTATCTGGATAGATGAACAGGGAAATCTGAAGTATAAAGAATCGGAAGATAACACGCATAAAGAAGATGTTAAAAGTATAATAAAAGAAATAGAGATTTTAATAGATGAATTTGAAAACCAGATTGAATCTAAAAATATAAAGAAATTAGAGATAACGGCCAACAAAATTAAGTTATTATCCAACTCAGTCGACGCAGATGAAATAAAGTACAGTGCTTTTAAAGTTCAACTTGCAATAAGGCGCGGCGATTATGAAGAAGCATTTAATATCGCATCCAGGCTCAGACATCAATTTAAAACATATAAGTCAAGAGTTGTTTATTAAAATGTAAATATTGAATTAATTTGCATTTAGGAGGGGTTGCGATGAGAGTGTTAATAGCGGAAGACGATCTGGCAAGCAGGAAGTTTTTGCAGAAGGTATTGTCAGAGTATGGGGAATGTGATATCGTAATAGATGGTGTTGAGGCTCTTGACGCGTATCTATTATCATTGAAAGAAAATAAGCCATACGATCTGATTTGCCTGGATATAATGCTGCCGAAAGTAGATGGTGTAAAAGTATTAAAGGCTATCAGAGATTTTGAAAACCATAAGAAGATACCTGATGGTAAGCGTGTGAAGGTCATAATGACAACAGCCCTTGCGCAAACTCAACTTGTGAATGAAGCCTTTGAAATCGGATGCGAAGCTTATGCAGCAAAACCGATTGATACGGAAAAGCTAATTGAAGTAATAAAGAAGCTGAGTTTAATATAACAAATTTTTCGACAAATTATGATAAATATTGATATTATAAATGAATAGGTGTAAAATGTAGGTAAGCATTAACCATATAGATTTTACTATTAAAAAGGTTAAATATAAATATTTTAATATTGAAAAAGGCAAACCTGACGAAAGTCAGGGACGCAAAGCTACAAGTCTAAAGCAAGTAATTGCCATGATGGTTGAGCTGCCAATATTATTGAATTTATATAAGCATATATATGTATATTATATATGTATGTAAGCTATTTACAGTAATAATACAGGCACTCAGGCGGTGCCTGTTTTTTCTTTAAGACGGAGGGATGCTATGAGATTATCACTATTAAATGAAAAAGCAATTGGGAAAGAACTAGCTATGCCTATTTATACAGCAGAAGGAACGATAATGCTTAACAACGGAGCTGAACTTACAGAAAAAATTATAGACAGGCTTAGAAAATTGGGTGTAGGTACAGTATACATAAATGATGTTGAAAATGATGATGTTGTAGTAAAGGAAATACTCGATACAATACTGAGGATAAAATTGATTAAAGATCTGAGAAAGATATTTGACGCAGTAAAAAGGAAAAAAGAGCTGGACACTGGTATGGTCAAAAATATTGTCAAAGAGATACTGGACAATATAGATATGTCGGAAAATGCAGCTATCTCATTAGGTAACATGGAAAACAGCAAAAATGATTTATGTTCTCATTCCTTAGATGTTGCAGTGCTTTCTATATTGACAGGCATATCAAGACAATATAATTATAATCAGTTATACGATCTGGGAGTAGGAGCACTCCTTCATGATATAGGAAAACTGTTTACAGAAGGGCAAAAACATACGGAAGAAGGCTTTAACTTTGTAAGATCATACAGGGAATTTTCTGCTGCTTCCAATATATGCGTCTATTCACATCATGAAAATGTAGATGGTACGGGATATCCCAGAAGCTTTAAAAGTGAACAGATATACGAATATGCTAAGATAGTGGCTTTATGCAATGAATATGACAATCTGACTAAGACTAACAGCGAAATGCTGCCTCATGAAGCATTGGAGCATATATGTTCCAATGTGGGCAAAAAATTTGATGAAGATGTATATCATGATTTTACAAAGGCCATAAGGTGCTATCCAAATGGGCTGCCTGTTACGCTTAATAACGGCGAAAAGGGAATAGTTATTATGCAGAATAAGAATTTCCCTCAGCGTCCTGTTATTAAGTTAAATTATAAAGGAGATAAAAAGTACATAAACCTGATGGAGACTCTTACCTTGTTTATAAGTGCAGTGAATATATAGGTTTAAATTTGTTAAACAGAAAATGTGGATTGCTTATATAAATATTGAAATATTCAGGCTTTGTATTAAATACAAAGCTTTTTCTTTTTTAGTTTAATCGCAAATCAAAAAAAACAGTCTAATGATTTTATTTATTAGTGTTATAATAAATAGATAATTAATTTATATAATAGGGCAGGGAAGAAAAATGATTTCAATAAATGAAGCTAGAGATGAACGGCAAATAGAAATTATAGAAAAAATGGCTGAAAGCATCTGGAATGAGCATTATACCCCGATAATAGGCAAGGAGCAGGTAGAATATATGCTGGCTTCCTTCCAAAACAGTGAAGCTATAAAAAAACAAATTAATGAAGGCTACAGATATTTTATCCTTTATTTTCAAAACGAACCTGCAGGATATTTTGCTATTCAGCCTGACTTAAAAGACAAATCCATGTTTCTCAGTAAGCTATACATAAGAAAGGATTTCAGAGGGAATGGCTTGTCACACAAGTGCCTGGAATATATACAGGAAATCTGCAGAGATTTGGGACTTAGGAAGATTTGGCTTACTGTAAACAAAAGAAATGAAAATTCTATTAAAATATACAAGAAACTTGGATTTGAGAATAAAAAATCTATTATCCAGGATATAGGGAATGGATTCGTTATGGATGATTACCTTATGGAAAAGAAATTAACTTCCGATTAAATCAAATAATCTGCAATGTTTAGATAAATGATATTATTTTATTACCGATATATTTAGTGTAAATATAATATTTAATTTCAAACATCTGGTTTTAGGCGATTCAGGATTAAAACATTTTATAAACTCCGGTATTAAATGGTGGTGATAAAATGGATATCAGATTATCTAAAATTAATAATGTGCAGTACATAAAAAGAGTTGAAAGAAACTCTGAAAAGCAGAAACAGAACAACAGCAATAATAAGCAGCATAAGAGTTTTGAGGAAATGCTTAAAGATTTAAAAGAACAGAAAAGTAAAAATGGCAAGGACGATGAATAAATACTGTAAAGAGGGGCCTAGAGAAAAATTACTGAATCTGAAGCTATTAAAGGTATTCTTTTATTTACCGGTATAAAAGAAGCTGAAATAATTATTGAATATTAGTAATTTCTTTTACCAGGCACTGTTGTAACAAAGTATCCGGCACTAATCTACACAAGGAGATATCATACATGAAAAAACATATTATATTCTTACTAGTAATTGTAATAGCATTTACTCCAATTCAATTTGTATCGGCTGGTAATAAGAACTTTTATGATGTTCAGCCCGGGCAATGGTTTTATAATGATATACAGCGATTAGTGGCAATAGGAGGAATTTCGGGCTTTGGCGACGGTTCCTTTAGGCCTCAAAATACAATTACACGAGCGGAAATTATTACTTTACTTATTAATTCACTGAAGGTTCAAACTGTTTCAGGAGAACAGTTCGACGACACAGCAAACCACTGGTCAAAAGAGTACATATCAACAGCAATTTCAAATAATATAATTATAAAAGATGAATATGGTAGGAATTTCAAACCTGATGCTCCTGTCACAAGGATTGAAATTGCCTATATGCTTCTGCGATCTCTTCAGATTGAAGCTGATGATGTCAGCGGCAGCCCTTTTGCTGATGTCAATGACGGATACCTGACATCAGCATACTTTAAGTACCTTATAATGGGAAATGAAACTTCGAAGGGAAGGTACTATTACCCCAACAATAATGCCACAAGGGCAGAAGCAACTTCGATTGCTGTAAGGGCTATCGATTATAAGGCTGATCCGGAAGGATATAAAATAATTAAGGAAAATGATTTTATAAATACAGAAACACCGATTGAGAATGTTTTTGACCTTCCCTCGACTGTTCAGATAACATCACCTCAAGATTTCAAAAAGAAAATAATGACCGCGGTATATCTAAAAAAGAATTCCATAAAACTTGAGATAAATAATTATAGTGAAGAGGATTATAATTTAGAAAATATAAATACATATGTAAGCAAGGTTAATTATGAAAGATGTATATCAAAAGGATATATTGCCGAGTACAATGTTAAACAAAAGATATCATGGATTTCTGATAGTTCTGCTAAAACAGCAATATTTGATATAAAATTTAGTTATAAAGGCCTGACAAATATTGATGTTGCCAATTTAATAAAGGTACGTGCTGCTAATGATTTATATACCGTTTTGGAAAAAGCTGTCCAAAATAAAAACCAGTCCGTGACTCTGGTATTAAAAGATAACAATATTCAATATTATGATTTGGACAAAGCGATTTCTTATGCCAATAATGAAAAGCTAATGGAAATGGGTTATTATGCTTCATTGGACAGTGGACGGGAATTGAATTTTTCAAATAATAAGCTTATTACCTGCCAAATTTCATATAATAATCTGCCCTTCAACTATTCACAAGTAAAAAAAGCGGAAACTTACGAGGAGTATAGTTCAATAATTGAAGAAGCATTAAAGGCTAAAAATAATAGTGTTAATATTGCTATTAAAGATTATAACGGCGATAGATATAATTTAGGTGCTTTATTATATAATTTAAACCAGAATTTCTTATCTAAGAATGGATACTGTGCATATGTTATCAATAATGATGTGTATAATACCAATCCATATGTGCTAAGTATAAATTTTGGTTATTCAGCTACTGATGGAAGTATCATTTCAGCAGATGATGAAGGCAAGCCAATTATCTCCAGCAGTAAGGAATGGTATGAATTATTGAGGGATGCTGTCAGGAACCTTGAGGACAAAATTGAATATAACTACACATATTCAGCAGATGTTGGAAATGCAATGTCTATAATGCTTGAATTGAATCCTGACTTAAATTATGTTAAAAGCTGGACATATTCTTCAAGCGGTATAATTGAGATTAAATATAAATATTCAATAGGGCAATTAAAAGAAATAAAGAACAAAACCTATGAAAAAGCTGAAAAAATAATCAGCCAGGTTATAAAGGACGGCATGTCAGAACTTGATAAAGCAAGAGCTTTGCATGATTATATAATATTAAATTCAAAATATGACTATGATAACTATTTAAAAGATACTATACCTGAAGAATCAAATATAGCCTATGGAGTACTGGTCAAAGGAACAGGAGTATGCGGAGGATATGCGGCAGCTTTTAAGCTCCTGGCTGAAATGTGCGGAATAAAATGTATTGGGGTAAGTGGTACAGCGAATGGCGGAAGTCATGCATGGAATATGGTAAAACTGGACGGTAAAATCGGATATGTGGATGTGACATGGGATGATCCTGTGCCCGATAGGGAGGGCGTAGTAAGTTATGATTACTTCAATATAAGTGAGGCTCAGATTGCAAAGGATCATATATGGAATAAAACGCTGTTTGCAGATGTATATTTGGAATATTAGAAGAATAGAGGAAACATAACATAATTTTTAATAAAAAGTAAAACTACTTTGAATATTATATTATATATGTGGTTAATACTTTTAATGATTATAGTTTGTATTTGGGAATGTGGAGGTTTACATAATGCAAACAGACAGTAAGAATAAATACAATATAATAATATCAGGTGACTCAATATCAAAAGGTATAATATATGATGAAGAAAAAGGGAAATATACCATATTGAACGAAAATTATGTAACTATACTGCAGAACAAGGTTAAAGGTGTTATTTATAACATTTCGAAGTTTGGATGTACTCTTGCCAAAGGGGTTTCAAAGCTCAAAAATGAATTTATAAAGCACAGTCCTGATTTGGTGCTTATTGAATATGGAGGTAATGATTGCGATTTTAACTGGGATGAAATCGCCCAAAATCCTGAAAAGGAGCATAAGCCGAGAACAGATTTGAATACATTTGAGAAGCTCCTATATGAAACTATAAATTTATTAACGAGCAATAAAGTAATACCTGTACTTATGACTCTTCCGCCGTTAAATGCTGAATTATATTTAAAATGGGTAAGCAAGGATAATCCTTTAAATGAAAAAAATATATTAAAATGGCTGGGAAGCGTCACAAAAATATATTGGTGGCAGGAAAGATACAACTCGGTAATACTGAAAATTGCCCAGGAAACTCAAACAAAATGGATTGACATCAGAGGAGCGTTTCTGCAAAAACCTGATTACTCCGAATTCCTGTGCAAAGACGGAATACATCCCAATAAAAAAGGGCATTTATTAATTGCTGATAAAATTACTGAATATGCAAAAAGCAACTATAGTGAATTGCTGCTGGGTAATGTGTAAAATAATGTAAACAGCTTCGGGTAAAAATCTGCAAGTTAATCAAATTTTATGGTTAAAAGTAACATAAAATCTAATGTATTAAATTGAATTTGGATTTATATATATGCCTATAGATAAGAATTCTGTAGGCTTATATTATTTTATAAAGAATATTGACTTTGTTTCATTTGCTGATTACAATAAACATATATTAAAGGTATAAATACTGTAAACAATATTAACAATATGTTTGCAATAAATAAATTTTCAATAACAGGGTTACTTTCGACCTATAACTGCATTCAATTCCGGAATCATATTATTACATTTTAGCAAGGAAGTGGTTTTTCTTTACAAAGAGTTTTATATTTATTTGGTAAGCACCGGTTATTGCAAAATTAATCAATTCTTATAATTACATTAGTTTTTCCCTATAAACAAATTATTTTATACTGATATATTAAAAGTCACTGCATACTGAGAAACCGGGGTATACAGTTATATAATAAGTAAAATATTTAGTTTAAACATTAGCATTAGTTGGGATAAATATTATAATATTTTATAAAAGATGGAGAGTGAAGGTATTTGAAAAGGTTATTAATAGTAGATGATGCAGCGTTTATGCGAATGATATTAAGTAACATTGTAGAAAAGAACGGGTATGAAATAGTCGGAGAAGCTGAAAACGGACTTGATGCAGTAAAAATGTATTTTGAACTGCGCCCGGACATAGTAACTATGGATATTACAATGCCGCAAATGACGGGTATCGAAGCATTGAAGCTAATAACCCAAAAGGATAAAAACGCGAAGATTATTATTGTTTCAGCTATGGGCCAGGAACCAATTGTTAAGGAAGCATTGATTTACGGAGCAAAATCTTTTATTGTAAAACCTTTTAATGAGGAACGGGTACTTGATACATTGGAGACTGTTGCAGCAATGTAGCAAGAGCTTAAATAGATTACATTTATATTATTACAGCGGTGAAAATGTCTGCAATATCGCAGATTTGGGAAGTGCTGCAACTTCATTTATGTTTATTTATTGGAATATAATGATATGTTTGTTATAATAAAAACAAAAATACAATTTATTCTCCATATCGGAAAGTGATAAAATATGTGCCCATATGACAGGGAAATTGAAAATATAAAAAGCCAGATACTTAAGCTGTGTAATCCTGAGGATATAATACTTTTTGGCTCATATGCAAAAGGCAGAGTAAGTAAACATAGCGATATTGATATTTGTATTATAATAGACACAGATAAAAAGAGAAAATTGATTAATGAGTTGCTGGTAAGCATAAATTGCGATACTGATTTGGATATTGTTGTCTATACACCTTACGAATGGCTTAAATATAAAGATGAAAAAGCAGTTTTGCCCACATCATCAATAAGACAGGAGTGAAACTTATTGGTTGATACCAAAAACCTCAATGAATGGTTTGATATGGCTCATAAGGATATTAAAGGGGCAAAAATCTTATATGAACATGATGCTGATTATGAAATAGTATGTTTTCATTGTCAGCAGGCTATAGAAAATATCTGAAGGGCTATATTATATATGCAACCGGTGAGCTTCAGGAAGGGCATAATCTTGTAAAATTGTGCAAGAAAATTATGGTATTTGACAAGAGCTTCAGTAGTTTTCTGAAAGATATGGCTTTTGTAAATACTTTTTACATAGAGACAAGATATCCTTCAAAAGACCCTTTGAAAATAAGCAAAGAAGATGTACAGGATGTTTTGAGATACTGAACAGATTAATAAAAAAAATAGATGGAATTTTAAGTATCTGCAATGATGAAAAGCAGTAAACATAACAAATATAAATATAAGGAAGGAATGATATGAGTTTAAAGTTTATATACGGCAGGGCCGGAAGCGGCAAAAGCCGTTTTTGTTTATATGACATGAAATCGAGAATAGAAGCGGGACAAAAAAACAAGCTTGTCCTTCTGGTTCCTGAACAGTATTCTCTGCAAGCGGAAAAGAACCTTGTACATATAATGGAGAATAAAGGCACTTTGCAGGCTGATGTACTGAGTTTCAAACGTATGGCCTACAGGGTATTCAATGAAGTCGGCGGCATAACTTCTTCTTATCTTAATCAGGCAAGCAAATGCATGATTATATACAGGATAATCGAAAAATTAAAAGACAGCTTTGAAGTATATTCGCTGGCTTCTAAAAAACAGGGCTTTGCAAATGAAGTATGCAACCTAATAACCGAGTTTAAACGCTATAATGTCACTCCTGAGGATTTAAACATTCTGCGGGATAATATAAAAAGTGAAGCTCTAAAGAAAAAGCTGACGGAATTAAATGCTGTTTATACCGAATATGAAAGACAGATAAAGGAAAAGTACAGGGACGCGGACGATGACCTTACAATACTTGCAAAAAAACTCGATGCCAGTAAACAATTTGACGGAGCTGAAATATGGATAGATGAATTTTCAGGTTTTACCCCTCAGGAATATGCAGTAATAACGGCATTATTAAAGAAAGCTTCAAGAGTAAATATCAGTTTTTGTACGGACTGTCTTCAGGACGACAAATGTTATGACTGTACTGATGTTTTTTACTCGGTAAAAAAAGCCATAAACAAGCTCATGAAAATAGCCGGAGAAAATGGTATAGATATTGAAAAACCTGTAATATTGGATAAAAATGATGAGCCTCCGTACAGATTCGGAAACAGCAGAGAAATCGCACATCTTGAAAAGAACTTTTTTGCTTTTCCATGTGGGAAGTATGAAGAACCTACAAAAGACATCAGTCTGTTTTCTTCTGTAAATGTATTTGCCGAAATTGAGTCCACTGCACGAGATATATTGAAACTGTGCCGGGACAGAGGTTTCAGATACAGGGATATTGCTGTCATTTGTGGTAATCTTGATATATATGAAAGCATTATAAGAGCTGTATTTAATGAATACGGGATAGCATATTTTATCGATAAAAACAGGGACATATCAGATCATCCTCTATTGCGCATGATATTATCCATGTTTGAGATTTTCACTAACAACTGGTCATATGAGGCTGTTTTCAGATATCTGAAAAGCAATCTCACGGGAATTGACAGGAGCGATATAGACATAATTGAGAACTATGTGCTTGCTGCCGGAATTCGTGGAAGCAGGTGGACCCAGGATGAAGACTGGAAATATAGAGGTGCTCTGCCTGACAGAAGGAAAGAAGGAGAAGACAGCGATATACTTGCAAAGATAAATAAAACAAGAAGAAAGATAATTCATCCGCTGATTGAATTCCGTAAAAAGACAAAAGGAGCAGTAAAGAACAGAGAAATATGTACAGCTTTATATGAATTTCTTTGCGATATAAATGTACATAACAGGCTTGAAGATTTGATAAACAAACTCAGAGAACAGGGACAGATTAATCTTGCCAATGAGTACAGCCAGGTGTGGAATATCCTGATGGAAGTTATGGACAAAATTGTTGAAGTATCCGGCGATGAAAAAATGACCGTAGAGAAGTTTGCAGATATATTTAAGATGGCCTTGTCAGAATATAAAATTGGTCTTATACCTCCTTCACTGGATCAGGTTATCGTGGGGAATTTGGAAAGGTCAAAAAGCCATGAAGTAAAAGCATTGTACATAATTGGAGTTAATGACGGAATATTTCCATCAAAGGGTTCAGATGAAGGGTTATTATCTGACAGCGACAGGCTGTCCATGATGGAAAACGGAGTTGAAATTGCCAGCGATACAAGATCCAAGGCTTTTGAGGAGCAGTATATGATTTATACCGCCTTAACTTCAGGAAGCGACTATTTAAGGCTTAGTTATTCTATAGCGGACAGTGAAGGGAAAACGATGCGTCCCTCCATTGTAATACAAAGAATCAAAAAAATCTTTCCTGCTTTGAAGGAAAGCAGCAATATAGTACCCGGCAGGGATGATAAAGATTATCTTAATTTTATTTCAGCAAAAATACCTGCTTTTAACATGCTTGCTTCGCAAATAAGGAACAGCGGTATTGGAACTGATATAAGCCCTTTATGGCGTGATACATATAAATGGTTCTCTTCCCAGGATGAATGGAAGATTAAATGTGAAAGCATAAAAGCAGCATTAGGCTATACCAGCAATATTCATTATATGGATGAAAATAAGGCAAGAACACTGTATGGGAAATCGTTTCGTGCCAGTGTTTCACGCTTTGAAAAATATGCTGCTTGTCCCTTTGCATATTACATGCAATATGGGCTTAATGCAAGGGAAAGAAAAATATTCAGGCTTGAAATGCCTGATGTAGGAACTTTTCTGCATGAAGTTATTGAAAGGTTTTCGTTGAAAACAGCAAATGAAGGATTGTCATGGAAAGACCTGAAAAAAGAGTGGTGCGATGAACAAATATCAGCAATTGCAGATGATATTTTAAACAAAGAAGAAAATTTCATATTAAACAGTTCAAAGCGCAACAGAAAGCTTATAGAACGATTAAAAAGAGTATTGTCGAGAGCAGTCTGGGTGATAGTGGAACAATTAAAACGCAGTTCTTTCGAGCCTGTGGGCTATGAAATCGACTTTGGCGATAATGGTGATTATCCTCCTATCAAAATAGAATTAAGCGGTGGCGAAGAAATTTATCTTACAGGAAGGATAGACAGGTTGGATGCTTTAAAAAGCGATGACGGTACTTATCTCAGGATAATTGACTATAAATCCGGCGCTAAGGCATTCAAACTGGCTGATGTATATTATGGCATGCAGATACAGTTAATAACTTACCTTGATGCCATATGGGAAAGCGACAATGAAAAGCTGCAAAAACCTTTGCTTCCGGGAGGTATGCTGTATTTTAAAATTGATGATCCGATAGTAAAGGGAAGCAGGGAATTGAAGGAAGAAGATATTGAAAAGGCCATAATGAAGCAATTGAAGATGAAGGGATTACTGCTTGCGGATGTAAAGCTGATTAAGGAGATGGATAAGGGTATAGAAGGTGATTCATTGATAATACCTGCAAGGATAAATAAGGATGGCAGCCTTGGAAGGTCATCTTCAGCTACTTTGGAACAGTTTGACCTATTAAGAAATTATGCAAAGATTATCCTTAGAAAAATGTGCGAAGATATGCTAAGAGGCAATGTATCCATAAAGCCATACAAGAAAAAAAAGATGACACCCTGCGTATACTGCGGATACGATGCGGTATGCCAGTTTGACCTCGCACTTAAAGGAAATGAGTACAGGATACTTGCAGAAAAAAGCGATGATGAAATATGGGAATTGATGAGAAGCGAAGTTGTAAAGCAGCAAAAGGCTCAATCAAGTAATATAGGAACTGTGGATGACAGCATAGCCAGGAAAGAGGTGAAAGTAAATGAGCGGCAATAAGTGGACAAATGAACAGTTGGAAGCTATAAACGAAAGCGGATGCAATTTGCTGGTTGCTGCCGCCGCAGGAGCCGGAAAAACAGCTGTGTTGGTGGAAAGGATAATAAAAAAGATAACTTCGGAAGAAAACCCTGTAGATATAGATAATCTGCTTGTAGTAACTTTTACAAACGCTGCTGCCACGGAGATGAAGGAAAGGATAGCTGATGCCATTTCAAAAGAGCTGGAAAACAATTCAAATTCAAAATTGCTTCAAAGGCAGCTTACTCTGTTAAACAAGGCAAATATAACTACCATGCATTCATTTTGCCTCGATGTTATAAAAAACAATTTTCATTTAATAGATCTTGATCCGGACTTCCGTATAGCTGATGAAACTGAAACAATACTGCTGAAGATGGAAGCTATGGATGAGCTGTTTGACGATATTTATGAAAATGAGGAAGGGTTTGAACATTATTATGACCTTTTAGAGAGCTACGGAAGCAATAGGGATGACAGTGCCATACAGGATATGGTGCTTACTCTTTACGAATTTGTGCAAAGCAGCCCGTGGCCTGATGAGTGGCTAAAAGAACATCTCGAATATTTCGACATAAGTGAAAAGTGTGATTTTGCAGAAACGCCCTGGGGAAAGGAATTAACCAAAAACCTGGAGCTTCAGTTGGAAGGGCTTTTAAACCTGTACCGAAACGCGCTGTCAGCCATAAATAATGCACAGGGGCTGGATTCATATATACAAGTGTTTGAAGATGAGATGCGTACATTAAAGAAGCTGTTGGATGTATGCAGGAATGAATCGGAAAACAAATGGAATAAAATAAAGGATATTATCAGCAGCTTCGAATTTGCACGCCTTCCAAGAAGCGGGAAAGATGCCGATAAAAGTGTTCAGGAGTTTGTTAAATCGGCAAGGGATGAAGTTAAGAGCAATATGAAAAAATTTGCGGAAAACATGTTCTGGGGAGATTCGGAAAGCATGGCAAATAACCTGAGGTTATTGTATCCATTGACTAAATGCCTTGCTGATCTGGTTCTGGAGTTTGAAAGAAGATACAATGAAAAGAAAAAAGCCAGGTCTCTCCTTGATTTTAACGATCTGGAGCATTTATGCCTGAGAATTCTGATGCATAAAGACGATACAGGCAGGATATACCCGACTGAAACAGCCATTGCTTTAAGGGAGAAGTTTGCTGAAATTCTTGTTGATGAATATCAGGATACCAATATGGTACAGGAAATGATAGTAAAAATGGTATCTAAGACAGAGTCCGGAACTCCAAATGTATTTATGGTAGGAGACGTTAAACAAAGCATATACAGGTTCAGACAGTCCAGACCTGAGCTCTTCATGGACAAATATAACAGTTATTCCATGGAGAAAGGGGATAAATTCAGGAAAATACTGTTGTATAAAAATTTCAGAAGCAGAAAGGAAGTAATCGACAGCGTTAACTATATTTTCAGGCAGATAATGTCTGTAGACGCGGGAGAACTTGATTATGACGAAAATGAAGAATTGAATCCGGGTGCGGATTATAAAAATTGCAGTGAAGATGATTGTATTACAGGAGGTCCGGTGGAGTTACATCTTATTGATACAAAAGATGGTGAATCGGAAAAAATTATTTTTGAAGAAGAAACTGATGATACGGATGACAGTTCTGACGCGGAAGAAGAACAGTTAGACTCTGTTCAGTGTGAAGCGAGGGTAATTATCAATAGGATTAAAGAACTTGTAAATAAGGATGGGAACGGAAAATGCTTCATGATTTATGACAAAACCATATCAGATTACAGGCCGGTGGAATATAGGGATATAGTAATATTGATGCGAAGTACCCGTAATTGGACGGATACGTTTATGGAGGAAATGTCAGCTCAGGGCATACCGGCATATGCAGACTCAGGCACGGGATTCTTTAAGACAGTGGAAATACAGATAATGCTTTCGTTGCTGCAAATAATAGATAATCCCGTTCAGGATATACCCTTGCTGGCTGTGCTGCGTTCGCCGATAGTAGGCCTGACACCGGAAGAATTGACGGATATCAGGCTTGCAAACAGGAATGCATCTATATATGATGCATTGAAAACGGTTGCAGAGCAAAACGAAGGTGAGCTGTCCACAAAAGCAGCGAACTTTATAAAAAAGCTTGAGGAATGGCGTGACAAAGCTGTCTATATGCCGGTAGACGAGCTTATATGGTATCTTTACGGCGAAACGGGATTCTACAGCTTTGCTGGTGCAATGCCTGAGGGAGAACAGCGCCAGGCAAATTTAAGGATATTGTTTGAAAGGGCAAGGCAGTACGAGCAGACAAGCTATAAAGGGCTTTTTAACTTTATCAATTTTATCAATAAATTAAAAAATAGCAGAGGGGATATGGGAAGTGCCAAAATACTTGGTGAGAATGAAAATGTAGTGAGGATAATGAGCATACATAAAAGCAAGGGCCTTGAGTTCCCTGTAGTGATAGTCGCAGGATGCGGCAAGAAGTTCAATCTTCAGGATATGAACAGAAGCATACTTCTCCATCAGGATCTTGGATTCGGCCCTGATTATGTAGACTACCGGAAACGTATAGCATATCCTTCTGCGGCCAAACAGGCAATCAGAAGCAGGATAAAAAATGAAAGCCTTTCGGAAGAAATGCGTATATTGTACGTAGCCTTAACGAGAGCAAGGGAAAAGCTTATAATAACCGGATCTGTTAAAAATCTGGACAAGTCTTTGTTAAAATGGGGCAGTGCTGCAAATGTGAAGGATCAAAAACTGCCTGCCTATGATATGTTAAAAGCGTCTAATTATTTGGACTGGATTCTGCCTGCGCTTATAAGGCATAAGAAAAACCACTGTTTGAGGAAATCGGCAGGACTTGATGATTTCAAAGGTGCCCTCATAGATGACCCTTCGGAATGGGGAGTTATATTCTGGGAAAGAAATGATATTATTTCTGATAATACAAAGGAGGAAAAACAGGAAGAGGGATTGCCTGTATGGATGGATGCAGCAGGCAAAGACAGCTTTTGCAGCGAATTCTCAGATGAAATATGCAGAAGGCTGGAATGGGAATACAAGTATAAAAAAGCTTCCCAAATACCGGTGAAGGTATCTGTTACTGAGCTGAAAAAGCGTTTTGCAGCCGAGACTGCCGAAGAATTATCAGCAGCGGCGGCATACGCTTCAGCATTAATCAAAAAGCCTGCCTTCCTGCAGGAAGATACAGGCTTGAGTGCTGCTGAAGCGGGATCGGCGCTGCACTTTGTCATGCAGCATCTTGATTTGTGCAGTCCCCTGACTGAACAAAATATTGCTGCACAGATTGAACGCATGCAGCAAAGCGAGCTGCTTACAGCTCAGCAAGCTGCATGCGTGGATATAAGCCGTATCTGTAAATTCGCTGATTCGGATTTGGGCAGGAGAATGTGCGCAAGCGGCAAAGTATACCGCGAAGTGCCGTTCTGCATAGAAATTGACAGCAGCGAATTTACAGACGGGCTGGATGATGTATATGAGGGTGAAATTACTTTGCTTCAAGGGGTAATAGACTGCTTTTTTGAGGAGGATGATGGTCTTGTGCTGATCGACTACAAGACAGATTATGTTCCTCAAGGCGGTGAAGATATGATAAAGGAAAGATACAAGCTGCAGATAGAGTATTACTCCAGGGCTCTTGAAAAGCTTACAGGCAAAAAAGTAAAGGAAAAATATATATACCTTTTCTGGAACGGTAATGTACTGGAGTTTAAATAAATGCTAATTTACCGGAATACAAGTTATATTAAGAATAATATTTAATTATTGCATGCAGAGCAGACTAAACAGTTTGCTCTTATTTATTATTTTGTTTGACAGTTGTTAATTTAACTTGTTGTGTTGGTTTTATTTAGTATGAAATTATTCTGCTCAAACGGTGAATTCATTTAACTTAGGTTCGGATTAACAGGTGATATGAGCCTCTCCGCAAGGTTTCTACTACAAAACAACCAGCACAATAGATTTATTTATAAATAATGTATAAAAATTACATTACATAAAAAATCTATCTAATTTAAATGGGATATGTTAGAATATTTTTAGAGAGCCTTGTCTGCAATATGACATAAAAGGCAAAGAACAAAAAAGGAATTCATTATTTAGTTTAGTATATAGAAATGATTCATGTCATTTAGGAGGCGGTGCGAAGATGCGTATACTCCACACATCTGACTGGCATTTGGGAAGATTGCTTGAGCAGATAAATCGTATTGATGAACAGAAGGAATTTATAACTTGCTTATGCAAAACGGCAGATGATGAAAAAATCGATCTTGTACTGGTTGCAGGCGATATATTTGATACATATAATCCTTCCGCTGCTGCGGAGGAATTGTTTTATGAAGCGATAGATAAGCTTAGCGGAAAAGGAAAGAGAGCAGTAATAGTAATAGCCGGAAACCATGATAATCCCGAGAGGTTATGCGCCGCAAGCCCTCTTGCATATAAAAACGGCATTATACTTCTAGGATATCCGGGAAGCAGTCCCGATAAGTACAAAAGCAGCTGTGAGACGGTAAAAATAATTGATTGCGGCCCGGGATGGATCGAGCTTCATATTGATAACTGTTCTCATAATGCAGTAGTGATTACTCTTCCATATCCTTCAGAATCAAGGCTTGAAGAGATTCTTTCTGATGATGTGGATGAGAATAAAATGCAAAAAGCCTATTCAGATAAAATAGGTGATATTCTGAACAAACTTGCAGGAAAATTCAGAGATGATACTGTTAACCTTGTCGTAAGCCATCTTTTTATCAGGGGAGGAAGTACATCCGATTCTGAAAGAACTATTCAGGTAGGAGGAGCATTGACGGTTGATCCTGAAGTGCTGCCTGAAAAGGCTCATTTTATAGCATTAGGTCATCTGCACAGGGCGCAGAAAGTAAAAGGAGCTCCCTGCCCTGCATACTATTCAGGTTCTCCTCTCGCATATAGCTTTTCTGAAGCAGGTTATAGCAAAGTGGTTTACATAATTGACGCAGAACCAGGGAAGGATGCTGATATAAGAGAGGTATACCTTGATTGCGGAAAACCATTGAAAAAGTGGGTTGCTGAAAAAGGTATAGAGCAGGCAATCAAATGGTGCGAAGAAAAAAGAGATATCAACGCATGGGTGGATTTGGAAATATATACTGACCGGGCCTTTTCCATGGAGGAACAGAAAAAGTTAAGGGAACTGCATCCGGGTATTATCAGCATAAAACCGGTAATAAATGCTGAACAAAGGGAATTGCCCGATTACGAAAATCGTGAAGGAAGAAAAATAGATGAGCTGTTCAGAGACTATTATAAAAGCAGGACAGGTGTTGAAATATCCGATGAGCTTATGCAGGTGTTTTTAGAAACTATAAATGAAGACGAAGATGAACAGAATCGGTATCAAATTGGTATTTCTGCGGGAGGCGAAGAAAATGAGGCCAAGATATCTTGAAATAGAAGGACTGCAAAGCTTCAAAGAGGTTCAGAAGATTGATTTTGACAGGTTAAGCGAAACCGGATTGTTTGGGATTTTCGGGCCGACAGGAAGCGGCAAATCAACAGTTCTTGACGCAATCACACTTGCTCTGTACGGAGAAGTCAACAGGGCATTATCGGGCACGCAGGGGATAATCAACACTTCAATGAATACAGTCAGAGTTTCCTTTGTGTTTGACTTAAAGAGGGGAGATCAAAGGAAGACTTACAAGGTAGAAAGGCTGTATGCCAGAAAAAAAGGATCGGTTAATTCATGTGAAGCTAAACAGGCCCGGCTTATGGAAGTGCTCGAAGACGGATATATGCCTCTGGCGGATAAACCAAGGGAAGTTACGGCAAAAGTCGAGGAACTTTTGGGGCTTAAGCATGATGACTTTACAAGAGCGGTTGTGCTGCCCCAGAATAAGTTTCAGGAGTTCCTTATGATGGAAAAGTCCAAGAAAAGGGACATGCTGGAGAGGATTTTCTATCTTGAGGAATATGGCAAGCAGCTAAGCGAAAAGGTTTCGAAAAAAATAACAAATCTGAAGGCGGAACTGGCAGGGGTAAGTGGAGCGTTATCGGCCCTTGGGGATGCGTCAGATGAAGCCCTTAAGCTTGCTGAAAAAGGGCTGAATGAAGCGGATAAATCAAGGAAGAACGCGATTAAAGCATTTGATGAAATTGACAAAATATATCAGGAAGCAAAGAATATCTGGCAGCTTACCAATGAGCTAGAGGTTATTTTAAAAAAGGAACATGAATTGCAGCTTGTTTCGGAGGAAATAAAAAATAAAAAAAATAAGCTGGAGAAATCCATTAAAACAGAAGGAATAATCGATCTGATAAAGGATTATAAAACTTCTCTTAATACCTTAACGGAAATTACGAAAGAACTTGAACACCTGCAAAAAGTGTTTCCACAGTTAACCGCAGAATTGGAGAGTAAAAACGCCGAGTATGAAACTGCAAAGTCAGCAGCTGAAAATGAAAAGCCGAAATTACTTGAGCGCAGGACAAGGCTTTATGATGCCCTTCAGTTAAAGAAGGACATAGAAAAGGCAGATATTGAACTAAAAAGACTGAGAACTGAATTTATAACCCTCAGGGAAAGAATAAACGAAAAACAATCAGAAATAGTTAAAAAGAATGAATTAATCAAAAGCAATGAAGAAAATATAATTAAAAATAGGGAAAATATAGCAAAAATGAGAATCAGCCCGGAATATCGGGATGACATAAGGATAGCCCTTAAGCTAGAAGATGAGCTAATAAACATAAAAAATAATATTGAAAAGCAAAAAGCTCAGAAAGATTTATTAAATGAAAAAATAACCTTATTGCAGAAAAAAGCTGATGAAATTGGTGAAATATCAAATAAATATAAATCAGAGATAGATGAATTAAGCAAAAGGAAATCAGAACTTGAAAATATAAAACCGGGGAATCTGGAAGATATAAGCAGGGAAAGGGAAAAAATCAACCAGGCAGTAATTATATATTCATCATTAAGCTCAAGAAAGAATGAAATTGATAAACTGCAGGCACGCATAAGCGAGCTGAATAAAAATTCAGAAAATTTGCGCCTTGAGCTTGACAGAGATCTGACAGCTAAAAAAGATTTGGAAAACGAAAAAAAACTTCTTGATACGGAGATTGAGGAGTTAAAAAAACTAGTAGAAAAAAATGCCGCATATATGCTCGCAAAAAACCTAAAGGAAGGAGAAGCGTGCCCGGTATGCGGTTCAGTCCATCATCCCAATCCTGCTTACAGCTCTGAAAAAGAAGACATATCATCAGTGGAACAAAAATTAAGCATTGCTGAATCAAAGGCTGAAGAAAATAATGAATTACTGAGAAAAACAGAGAATCAATGTGCAATTCTTGGGGAAAAGATAAAGGATATTGATGTACAAATCAAGCTTCTTAACAACGATTTATCGGTAATGCAAAATGACTTTAATGAATTCATGAGCAGTATTCCTGAACCTTTAAAGAGTTATGGTTATAACGAACTTGAAAAAGCTATAAATGATGCTCAGAACAAGCTAAATTGTAAAATGCAGGAAACAGAAAAATGGAATAAGCAATACGATGAGCTTAGTTCAATGCTTGAGGATTTGAACGGTAAGCTTTCTACATGCATGGTTGAGCAAAAAGGAATTGAGACTGAGTTGCAGGTTAATATTGATAATCTTAAGCAGGTTGAAAATGCTTTGAAATCAATTAGTGATGAATATAATACAAAACGCGAAGAATACAGTGTTTTTATTAATAAATATAAAATAGAAAGCGCGGCTGCTGAATCAAAGCGTATAGCTGAGAAAGATTCAAAAATAGAATCTTTACAGGCTGAAATTGATAAACTTCAGGATATGATTAACAACACGCGAAATGAGATTAATATAATACAGAATGATTTGCAGCAGCTTATTAACAAGAAGACAGAAACAGAAACTGACGGTAAAAACCTGAAGCTGCAGCTTGATGAAAAACAGAAAAAAATCAGGGATTTAGCAGGGGACTGTGATATAGAAAATGAAATTAGAATTGTAGAAAATAAAATTGATGAAATGGGAAACAGGGAAAAGATGTTGCTTGACGGTTTGAAAGCCCTGCAGGAAACGCATAATAACATGTCAGTGCAAATAACTTCCCTTCAGAGCCGAAAAGATGTTATTGAAAAAGGGATTGAGGCTGACAGGATAAGACTGGGAAACATGTTGAAAGAAAAGGGATTTGCGGATTTTGAAGAAGTGGAAGCATCGGCACTGTCAAAAGAAGAGCAGGAAGCTGTCAGAAAGGATATCGATGATTATGAGCAGAAGGAAAGGAATATACAGGCTCAGAAAGAAATTACCTTGAAAAAACTTAACGGTAACAGCATGGACTATGAAAAATGGGAAGCAATAAGCGCGGAATATAAACAAAAGTCCGAAGAAAAAGAAGAAGCAATTTCTAAATATGAAGTGGCGAAAAATATTTACAGAACTACAAAAATGAAAAATGAACAATGGGCAGTTTTGAATGAACAATATAAAACCCTTTCCACTAAGGCAGGATTGCTGGATCAAATCAGATCCCTGCTTAAAGGAAATACATTTGTAGAGTATGTGGCAGAAGAGAGGCTCAGGTATGTAGCGAGAGCGGCATCTGAAACTCTGGGGGAAATGACTAAGTACAGATATTCACTGGAGATAGATCCTGATTACGGATTTGTGGTTTGCGATAATGCTAATGGCGGTGTGCGCAGAATGGTCAACTCCCTTTCCGGAGGAGAAACATTTATGACTTCACTTTCTTTGGCTCTTGCCCTTTCTAAACAGATACAGCTTAAAGGGCAAAGCCCCCTTGAGTTCTTCTTCCTTGATGAGGGTTTCGGCACTTTGGATTTGAATCTGCTTGATACTGTAATAGACTCATTGGAAAAATTGAGTTCTACTGAGAGGGTAATAGGGGTTATCAGCCATGTGCAGGAACTTAAAAACAGGATTTTACGCAGGCTTATAGTTGAACCGCCGACACAGGACGGCAAAGGCAGTCATGTACGGATAGAGAAGGCTTAAAGTATCAGTACAGATAATAGAATCTGTTGTATAAAAAATCAGGCATTCAACAAGATTGGATGCCTGATTTTTTGAAGTGATATTTTATATTTACACAGATATACATTAAAATAATTTAATTATTACTTCAAGCAAATTAATATATGTTATTGTGACGTACAATAAGAATATTATATCTTTCTTAAATCTGAAACTTTAATTCCCCAATAAATGTTCCAATAAAATTTTAATCCCTATCAGAATTAAGATACAGCCACCTAATATCTCTGCCCTGTTTCCGCATATACAACCGATTTTTTTGCCGAAATGCACACCTGCAGTGCATACACAGAATGTTATAAGCCCAATTATTAGTGATGAGCTTATTATTGATACATCCAGCAAAGCGAAGCTTACTCCTACGACGAGAGCATCGATACTAGTTGCAATGGCAAGTATGAGTAATGACTTAGTATCCCGGGGGGTATCTTTAATTTCTATTCTTTCACAGTCGCATTTTCTGGCTTCATATATCATTTTTGAGCCGATGACGGCAAGTATAATAAAAGCAATCCATGGACCTATATTTGACATTTTTTCTCTGAAGCTGACACCTGCCACCCAGCCGATTAATGGCATCAAAGCCTGGAATAAACCAAAGAAGAAACCAGTTTTAAGTGCATAACGGTTTTTTACGGTTTTAACAGTCATGCCGTTTGTCAGAGAAACAGCAAAGGCATCCATAGATAAACCAAAAGCAGTGATAATTAATGAAATTAAGCTCATTATGTAACCTCCGGTATAATTCAGTTATTGTATAAGTATGTCCAAATAAAGCAAATAAAAAAGACTTATATAACGTAGCAAAATACGTTATATGAGTCTCTTTGTTTAAGGCAGGCCAGATGCCGAGGCATCAGTATGTTGACTCTGCCACACAGTTTTTTGCCCTGTGCCAATTACTCCCTCATAAACGAACAAAATCACATTTTATGTAATTTATCATGAATTATAAAGGAATGTTATAAAAAAGTCAAGCTGTTATTCAGGCAGAAATATAAACCTACCTTGACACTGTATATTGGTATATTGTAATATTATAGGTGTTTAACTTATAATTACAGTTAAAATATACATTTCAGGGACATTTATTTAATGGCATTCAGTTTTGCACAGATTCATATAAATATACAGTTAAAGGTTAATAAAAATGATTAAGGATAGTATAAAAGTTGTAGCGCAAAATAAAAAAGCAAGGCATGATTATTTTATAGAGCAGACCTATGAAGCAGGCATAGTGCTTTCCGGAACAGAAGTGAAATCTGTCCGACAGGGTAAGGTTAACCTGAAAGACAGTTATGCGATGATTAAAAATAATGAAGTTATACTTTGCGGGATGCATATAAGCCCGTATGAGCAGGGCAACATTTTTAACAAAGACCCATTAAGAGACAGAAAATTGCTTTTACACCGCAGTGAAATAAATAAACTGATAGGATACATACAGCAAAAGGGACTTACGCTGGTACCTTTACAGGTCTATTTTAAAAACGGGAAAGTGAAAGTGGAGATTGGCGTAGCCAAAGGTAAAAAACTTCATGATAAAAGAGATGACATTGCAAAGAGAGAGGCAAAAAGAGAAATAGACCGCAGGATGAAGGAATCATTAATTTGAAATAGCTGTCAGGTCTTGAGGGTTTGATAGTTTATGGTAGCATGGTTTGATGTAAAAGATTAGTGGGTTTCTGAAAAGTGAATAGCAGTATGGTAGAATGGTAGGATGGTTAATTCATAATGTAAAAAGTAACTGCAAGTATGTTATATGCCTTGATGCATTCGATCATGGCATTAACGGCAAATCCCTTACAGTATAGCGTAATGATATGCGCAAGCAGTGTGAAATTATACTCATAGATTATTGGATTTGCATGGTGACTGCAGTTATTCTGTGAAAACACCATCAGGTGTTTTTTTAGATTACAGCTCAAAATTTTCTTAAAATTCTACACTTCTACAATCCTACAATTCTACATTAACAACCATTATCTAGGTTGCATAAAATAATTTAAATTTATTTTATAACTATTCCCATATCCTGTAAAAAACCTATATATTCCATAATAATGGTATTAAAACCTCAAACCATATCGTGGAGATAGTTTGCGTGGTAATAGTATCATTATTTGGAACAGGTTGTGGAAGTATAAAGAAGGGGGGATATAATGCTGGGTTTAAAGGATTTTTGGATATTCAGCGCATATATACTGTGCATTGCAAGTGCCCTTGTATGTATAGTATATGGGCTTATAAACTGGAATAAAGAAGATCAGGAAAAAATCAACTGATTCTTTTGCAAGATATGCAATATTAATTATTTGTATGAAACAGGTGGTTTGGAATAAGCGAATTGTCAATTATTCTGGAAATAACTTGCTTTCTTCTAATAATATAATTATTATTTCAAGGAGGCTTTTCCATGTCTGTTACGATAATAATATGTATATTATATCTGGCAATCTGTATTTTTTTAGGTTATCTTGGCTATAGACATACCAAAAACGCAAATGATTATCTTCTGGCCGGAAGGCAAATACATCCTGTCATTATGGCCCTTTCTTATGGTTCCACTTTTATAAGCACATCTGCCATTGTCGGTTTCGGAGGTGCTGCTGCAAACTTCGGCATGGGTTTGCTTTGGCTTACATTTCTTAATGTATTTGTTGGTATTTTCATTGCATTTATTGTCTTTGGCAAAAAAACCAGAGAAATAGGACACAGACTTGATGCCCATACATTTCCTGAATTTCTGGGTAAACGTTTCGATTCTAAATTCATACAAATATTTGCTGCAACCATTATATTTGTAATTATGCCTCTATATGCTGCTGCCGTGATGATAGGAGCAACTAATTTTATGTCCACCATATTTAATATTGAATATAACATTGCTTTGCTGATTTTTGTGCTGATAGTGGCAGTTTATGTATGGTCGGGCGGAATGCGGGGTGTAATGTACACCGAAGCATTTCAGGGAGGAATAATGTTTGCTGCTATGATTTATCTGCTTGCTTTTGTATATTGGAAGCTCGGCGGTGTTATAACCGCTCATGAAAAGCTTACTGATCTTTCTTCTAACCCTGCCGTACAGGACTCAATAGCAGGCTTAGTTAAAAACGGTTTTAAAGGATGGACTTCTATGCCATCCGGAGGATCTCCGACTTGGTGGACACTGGTTTCTACAATTGTTATAGGTGTAGGAATCGGTGTTCTTGCGCAGCCACAGCTTGCAGTCAGATTTCTGACGGTAAAAAGCAATCGTGAGATAAACCGTGCTGTACCTGCCGGAGGCATTTTTATCATAATGATGACCGGAGTAGCGTTCATTGTCGGAGCACTTAGTAACCTGTTCTTCTTTGAGGATACCGGAGAAATAGCAGCTGTAGCAGCAGCAGGGAATAAGGATAATATTATTCCTCTATTCATAGAAAAATACCTGCCCGGATGGTTTGGTTCCACATTTCTTGTTGCTATGCTGGCGGCGGCTATGTCAACCTTAAGCTCACAATTTCATGCGATGGGGTCGGCAGCAGGCAGGGATATCTACCAGACAGGAACAGGTAAACATAGCGGCAATACGATGACCATGACAAAAATAGGCATGATTATAGCAATAATTTTAAGCACATTATTAGCTTATGCATTACCTTCGTTTATGGGGAAGGAAGGCCAGCTTATCATTGCAACAAGTACATCTTTGTTCTTTGGTATATGTGCTGCCACTTTCCTGCCGATTTATGCAGGTGCACTGTATTTTAAAAACATGCCAAAAAAAGCAGCAAAATGGGGAATGGTTCTGGGGTTTGTAACCAGTTTGATATGGATTCTGTTTGTGCATGAGAGCGAATCAAAACCTTTGCTGTTATGCAAAGCTATATTCGGAGTGGATTCATTAGCATATTTTATGGGTTCCGCAGGAGAGACAATAAAGATGATAGACCCGATATTTGTAGCATTGCCTGTATCGATAATAGCTACTATTGTTTTAAGTGTCATATTTAAGAATGATTTAAGCAAAGAGCATAAAATAAAGTGTTTCGGTGAAATGGCCGAAAGCAGTATGTCTCAATAAATTGATTCTGCATAAGATAAAGATGGATTTATAGCGGAAGTTAACTGCTTTAAATCCATCTTTTTATATATATCAGGGAAAAAAGCATATAGTTGATGGATAGATTAAATCTATGTTCAGTAACTGCCAGTTGACTTTATTATTATTTTGACTATAATAAATATGCTGGTATATAATAAAAGTAAAAGGATGAACTGTAATGCTCAAAGACAGTTCAGCTTTATTTGTTTTATATAAAATATACCAGTTGAACATTGTTAATTTTAATATGGGGGCGTATTTGGTTTCGACGGGATTGTAGAAGCAGGAATAGCGGGTAGAGGATTCTCGTTGGCCTCTTAAAAAAACGAGAATATAAAAATAAACGCTAACGAAGATAGTTTAGCTTTAGCTGCCTAGTCAGCTAACGTCGGCCCAGGGTTGCTGCACCTTGGATAACCGGCGCCGATAAGTCAGCCCTTTTGAGTAGGAAGGTCAAACTCTAGAACTGCTTCGGTGGTAGCCTTGAGCCGGAGCGGAATTTAAAGGCTACCGAAAGCGGCACCCTGCCTGTAGGGGTCCGCCGTAGGGAAATGGCCGGGGCAACCTGACTGAAAATACAGGATACACCCGTAGAAGTTCCTGTGGAAACGGTTTCGGACAGGGGTTCGACTCAGACAATAATCAGTTTGCCTGATTAAAAAGAATCGCCTTGCAGGGCGACCTGCAAGTGAAAACCCAGCTTTATCGGTGGAACCGTAACGATAATGGACAGTGATACAAATTACCTGACATTGGATCGACGGCAATACCGAGAGGTATGTGAGGAAACTCAACAGCCTTGTATCGACTTATAGGCATCTAAGTGTATAGGAAATGACTTTGGAAATGTTAGTAGAAGTCATTCTTATACATATGATGTACTAGGATGAAAGCTTGTTTGAGGGATACATTCCCTTGAACGCAAAGGGAGAACAGGTATATACTTCATTATTTGAGGTTTGCCTGTAACTCAGAGAGTATATCTCTATTACCTTAATTTTCGCTTTCATAATACGCTGGGGAACTCGAATTAAAAAGGTGAGTATCGTCACCCGCGAGTTCAAGATATAGTCAGATCAATTGGAAACAATTGAGCAATTGTCCCCTCGCCTCCACCAAATAGAAAAAACTGCCATATGAGATGTTATTCTTATATGGCAGTTTTTATGTACTTAGGTTATTATTTTGATTCTTATAATTCCATGAACTCTTTATAAAACTGCTCTTTCATTAGGAGTTGATATTTTGTATATCTTCCGTTTCTAAGAGTCAGTTTTTTATATTCGTTTAGTATCTTTTCTGTACGCAACCTCTTTGATGTTATTACAAGATAAAGCCTTATCATTTCTAAAATAAAAATAGCATCATTATATTTTATATGCTCTGAGAATATCTTTCTATTGATTCAGGAACAATTCTTAAAAAGCGGAAAAACACATTCAATTAAAGCATCGTATTATGATTTATCGGATACGAATTATAAAGAGTACTTCGGTAATATATCACCTCCGCATTTTTCATTATTACCGTATGAAAAATTACATAAAAAAATATCTCATTATGATGAAGTGAATATGTGGATATGGGAAAATGCCAAACCGCTTATTTTAAACAAACCTGTAAATGTTTTTCCTAAAGAACTGTTTGTTTTTCCTAAAGATGTACTTATTGAAAAATTAAAAAGATATTATATGGAGTTCCTATATTATATTATTGATGTTTATCCTTCTCATAACAATTCATATGAGATGAAACATGTGGCTGTTCACTCAATTTTAAATTCATTAATTAATTTGTATAAGTTTTGCTACTTGGCTGAAAAACGTGCATTCTCATATACTGAAAAATTGCTGACTCACATAAAAACTACTAAAATATACAATTAATGTGAAGATATATTTATAGAAATATATCGTTTGCTTGATAATTTAAATGATAACAATGCCTGGAATAATCTTGAAAGAATACGGGGAATGCTGCTTTATGATGATGAATATGAGTCTTCACGCAGAATATCCAGGCTGATAGATGAAGCACTACTGGAAAATGGTTGTGAAGAAGAATGGGTAAAAGCAGGGTATGACAATATTGATGATTATTTGTTAAGTTAAGATTCAATCTCATCAGCTATTTTACGCCATTTTAATTCGAGTTTTCTGATAATTATGAATTTATAGTCTATTGGCAAATATAACGCAATTATGTAAAGTTAAATTCAGATATGACTCCTTTTAGGATGTTTCTTGCATTGATTACTAATATAAAGTTTGTTACAAGATATATATAAGATATATATTTAGAAAATTTATAAAAACACAACTAATAGAAAAGGCTTGCGTTTACAGTCACAAGCCTTTTCTATTATTCTATACTATCTCCAGTTCTATTTTCAATATTGAACATAAGGACTTCCTGCGTTGCGATACAAATAAGTGACAATATCGGCTCGGGAAGTAAAGTTTTCCGGTTTGAAAGCTTTTCCTGTGCCGGAAAGAAGGCCTATGCTGTCTGCCCAAGCTACGGCGTCGGTGTAATATTGACCGTTATACTGTGAAGCGAGGCTGCTTGTGCCGTTTGCTGCCTGGCTGCCGTTAGCCCTCCATAAGAATGTCACTACCTGACCGTTGGTACAGGTTTCATTAGGGCCGAATGTAGTGGCGCTTGTGCCGGAGGTGATACCATTTTGCACCGCCCAAAGGACAGCTTTATAATAATAGTCTTTGGAACTTACATCCTTAAATGGGTTTTTTTGAGAAGCTGGTTCCGGTTGACCCTGAGCTCTCCATAGGAATGTGACAACCTGACCTCTTGTGCAGGTATCATTCGGTGAGAAAGTTACTATTGATGTGCCGCTTGTAATGTAATATTTGGACGCCCAAATGACAGGATTTTCATAATACGCACCACTTGGAACATCAACAAAATAGCGATATGCAGTTCCCGCCTTATCAAAGACGGTAACGGTAAATTCCGCAATTGTATCGCCACCTACATTTCTTATTGTAACTACCTTTGTTCCCTTGGTTTTGAATGGTTCGTCAGGAAATATCCTCTCTTTTGATGAAGGATTACTCATAGTCCTCTCTTTTGTTGCGTAATACACTAATTTAAAAAAGTCTGTCATTTCTCTGTATTTGTCAACTTGAAAATTAATAATTTTAAGTCCGGTTAAATCGAGATCCTCGCCAACTATATAGTTCCTTTTTGCAGGAAGGGATATTAAATTAAGACCTTTTTTCCAATTAGGATCAAAGTTTTCGTATTTCCAGCCTTCATCATTTGCGTCTTCCGCCAAAATGGTCAAAGCGTGGCCTGAAAATAACATACTGATTATTAGTAATGCCGTTAATAAACGTTTCATTAAATTCCCTCCATTAAAATATTAATTTACTTCAATTAGCTGTTCCTGTATATGCCACGCCGGGCTGAATAACCGCCTGACCTGCCGCAGCATCCCAATACACATTGAACTGGGACGCGGTGTCTGATAGTTTTTGTGCAAACTCACGCAGTTGCAGATAGTTGGTATCACCGTCAATAAGCCGCGCGTCCTCGAAACTGAATACTTCGCCGTTAAGCTTGAACTTTGTGTTACTTTTCCGAACATTGTTTGTTTTTTGGAGATTTGTTTTAGTAACCTTGCCGCTGTAAGGCTTTCCGGGTATAATTTCGGCGTATTGGCCGTCCCAGCCCACATCAAACTGTGCCTTTGTGCCGTTTAGTAATGCAGCAATTGCCCGAAGCTGCAAGTAGTTTTTATCGTTAATATTGTATGCTGCCGTCACGGATACAGGCTTGCCGTTCATTACAAAATTTGTCTGGCTTGGTACGGCAGTAACTTTCTCCGTGGTTGGGATAAAACGAAATTCCGCATGGTTGGGGGCGTTCACGTTTTCATGGGTCCACAGTATTATTGGGGTTCCGTCGGTATTTTTTTCGCCGGAGGCATTAAGCATCATTCTGACATCGGCGGGGGAGCGAAGGCTGTAGATGTCATTATTGTTTTCGGTATATGTGTTCCAAAGATATGGTGTGTTTACTGCCTGAACCTTTACGCCGTTGGATAGGTTTCCGGATACTCCCAGATACCTTCCGTCTGGCATTTTTAAGGTTATTTGGTTTTTACCATGATTCTCCACATAATATGCCTGATTCCCGTTAGCAGCGGACTTATTGCGCAGTTCTGCTTTCCCTGAAGCATCTATGTTAAGATAGTTGTTCATGGCACGAAGGTAATACCATCCGTCAGCAGGTGCTTTTGTACCGGTTAGAGGAAGCACACTGGGATAGTTGAAGGTAACTTCACCGTCTACAGTAGGTGAGCTTATTGGGTCATAGGGAGCGTATGCGGTAAATCCGCATTTGAGCTTCAATGTAAAATATCCCAATTCCTCGTTAAAGTTAATACTAACGGCATCACTTCCTATATCGGTTGCAAAAACCTGTGCCCAACCGTCCCCATATCGTCCCACGCCCAGATGGCGCAGATGTTTTGCCAAAATATTGGCTCTATGTCCCGGAGAGTTCATCCAATCCGAAACTGCCCATTCAGGTGTAGGTTGGCCATAGGCAATGTTTTCTGCAAATGCGATTAATGCATATCCTTTCTTATAACCCAATTCGTCAAAAACTGTATCTGCGTATGAGCCGTCGGGACGGGTATGTTCAAATAAAATTTCCAATTCTTTGGCGCGAATCTGGGCTGCTTTTTGTACAATATCAAAAGTAACAAGCAATGTAAGCCCTTCTTTTGCGCGTTCGATATTTGTTAAACGCAGCACATCCCACTCTTCCTGGGAGATATTGAGCTCCTTCGGCGGCTTGCCATAGTCTTTCGACTTTTCCGCTCTGGCAACGGAAAAGTCGAAAGACATAACTAGAACCAGTATCAACGTAAAGGATAGAACTCTCTTGATTCCATTCATTTTAATCAATCCTTTCATTTCTTAGGTGCTGGTGTGGTGTAAAATTGAATTTGGCATTAGCGAATTCAGGGTTTTCTGCATCGGGTAGTACCCTTTTAGTCAGCGCAATCCTGCTTCCGTCGTCCCAGCTGGAACCATTCGCGCTATAATGATTGCCTTCCGCTACGACGGCCACATAATCGGTGTTGGTAGCCGGGCGAATTCCTCCTGAATCAAAGGTTATATACCATTTATACGGACTGTTCACCTTCTTAACATGAGTGCCTGCTTTTATATCATCGCTTATACCTACATATTTACCATCTTTTGTCTTTATGGTTATTCTATTGTTACCCAGGTTTTCTATATAGAAAATTTGAGAATCGTCTTTATTGTCAACTATGAGTACACCTGAGGAGTTGAAAGATACATTTTTATTTACAATCTTAAGAGCATACCAGCCATCTTTCAACATTTTTGTTGGATCCTTTGCTGCGACGAACGGTCCGTCGGACTTGTTTTTCAAGGCATCTGAATATGGAAGTACGATACGGAAACCAATATACCTTTTACCTGATGAAGGCTCGGCACTGAAACGTACAGATGAAGTAACTTGATCTGCCGGGCTTATAAAGCTGCCGCCCCGGTATATGCGGTACCCTTTTTCAGTCGGGTTAGACCAGCACCATTCACCAACATTTCCGTGCATATCATACAGTCCAAAGGCATTGGGTGCAAGCAACCCGACTTCGTGTGTCTTTTGAACGCCATCTGCGTGCTTGCTGCTATCAGCGTACCATGCTATGTTTCCTGCCTTTGTAGAATAAAGACCATCTTGCTTATCCAGTGAAATCACGTCTCTACCACTATTATACTTTGTTGTGGTACCTGCCCTGCATGCATACTCCCATTGTAACTCGGTAGGCAGGCGGTAGCCGTTGGAACCGGGTACTATTTCCACAGCCTCCCAATTTTCATCTTTTTTCGTCGGCACCACTCCCCATTTTGAGGGGTCGGTACTGCCCTTTATGCTGTATGCAGGGCTTAAGCCTTCTTGAATGCTCAGCAGGTTACAGAATTTTATCGCATTATACCAGCTTACATTATCTACCGGACGGCTTCCATAATATTCACCTTTTGTAATATGAATTCCGTTCTTAAATTCACTTGGATTTAATCGCATTACTTTATAATACTGATCTTGCGTTACCTCGTATGTACCCATGTAAAAGCCTTCCACTTTATTCTTACCCAAGGTTCCGTCGGGTATCCATTGCATGCCTTGTACTACAGGTTTGTCAGTGTGAACCATGGATGCAGGATCAGGGCGCACCACACGGAACCCTCTGTCAGGCTGACGATTATCCTCTGGCCAGAGATGCCAATGAACATCTGAAGCACACGCGTCACCAGATTCTGCAAAGCTGCCGCCACGCTGAACACGGGTACGGCCTGTAGTAATCCATGGCCCTTTGGGACCTATCGGGTCGGTTTGCGCATATGTTGGCAAGTCGCCACAATACCAGTCCCAACACCACTCCCAAACATTGCCGTGCATATCGTATAGTCCAAATGCATTGGGTGTCTTTTTACCCACTTCATGCGTTTGTGAGTTACCGTTACCGGAATACCATCCTGTATCATTGGTCATCATTTTTCCGGTGTTGTATGCTGTTGTTGTACCAGCGCGGCAAGCATATTCCCACTGTGCTTCGGTCGGCAGGCGGTATCCGGTAGAACCTTGCACGATTTCTGCGCTGTCCCAAACTTCGCTGCTTCCAAATTTCTCTGTTGGAATTTTGCCCCATTTATCAGGGTCGGTAACTCCTTCTATGCTGTATGCAGGAGTTAATCCTTCTTTTATGCTCAGTTTGTTACAAAATGCTATGGCTTCATACCAGTTTACCCTGTCAACAGGGCGCTTATTTGGATTTTCGCCGGCTGCCGGAGTACGATTATATATTGTCGTTACACCATTAGCGTCAGTAGAAGAAACTTTACCGGTACCTTGGAAGAGGCTTGGGTTGTATCCCATAACTGCCTGGAACTGTTCCTGGGTTACAGGGTATATGCCCATGTAAAAGGACTGTGAAATAGTAATCTCTCTGTTTACATATCTTCCACCCGTGATATAAGTCCCTGCAGGGATAAGCGCCATATCAATTTTATCGGCACTGGGGGATTTGGGTCCTGTTCCCGGAGCATATCCTGTATATGCTACGCCGGGCTGAATGACCACCTTACCTGCATCGCCATCCCAGTATACATCAAACTGAGATGCTGTGCCGGAAAGCTTTTGGGCAAATTCACGCAGTTGAATGTAGTTGGTATCTCCATCGATAAGTTTTGCGTCATCAAATGAAAAGATTTCATCATTCAATTTGAATTTAGTGGTGCTTTTCCTGATATTCATTGTAGTTTGAAGCTTGGTTTCGGTAACTGAACCGCTGTAAGGCTTTCCGGGTATAATCACGGCATACTGGCCGTCCCAGCCTATGTCAAACTGAGCTTCGGTCCCGTTTAGCATTGCCGCGATTGCCCGAAGCTGCAAATAATTGGTGTTGTTAATGCTGTATGCAGCCGTAACAGACATGGGCTTATCGTTTACCACAAAAGTAGACTTGCTGGGTATAGCACTTGCAGAAATAAACCGAAACTCTGCATGGTTTGGAGCGTCCATATCCTCATATGTCCATAAAACTATATGAGTTCCGTCCACATTTTTCTGTCCTGAGGCATTAAGTACCATTTTGAGATTGGTATGTGGACGAAGGCTGTAGATATCGTTGTTGTTTTCAGAGAAAACATACCAAAGATATGGGCTGTTCACAGCCTTCACACGAACACCATTTGATATGGTATCAGCAATTCCCAGATACCTTCCGTCAGGCATCTTCAGAGTTATTTGACCATTTCCCTTATTTTCTACATATAATGCCTGATTTCCGCTTGTGGAATTATCTCTCAGCTCAGCACCGCCTGAGGCGTCGATGTTAAGATAGTTATTCATGGCACGCAGGTTATACCAGCCATTGTCAGGTGTTTTCGACGCTGCTGATATTTTCGTATCCGGGGAGACGATAACAGCCATTGATAATGCTATGCTTGCTATTAGCACAAGTGATAGCACTTTACGTGTAAGTTTTAGCATTTGTGTGCTCCTCCTTTAATTATTTTTTGTACTGCATTGTTACTTTGTTTTATCGTTACATTATATAGGAAAAAATCACTAAAAAACGGTTTTGGCGCGAAATGTCGAATTTATGCCTTGAAATGTATGGAATAATATGGAATAAACTCAAAAGATAGATGCGGATATTATGGAAATGCATTAATTTTAAAGTAAACTCTGGATTGGTATATTGATAACTGTTATGAGTATGTCTTTGACGGTAATTCTTCGGGAGTACCGCATAAATATGTGGCTAACTATCTGATTGGAGAAAAATGAAGGAACTTCGTTTACTATAAAAATACTTGCTCATTGGCCTTTATTGTAATAATTGTTTATGGTATTGTTACAATCATATTGTCAAATCTTATGAAATTTTATGTAATACAGTTTATGATTTTAGATTTTATCGTTTCTTGGTCAGCTTTAATTTTATCTATTCTTATAATCATTATGAGATAGACAACATAATCTATACGAATACTCTTTTTTTAAGATTGATGAAAATATTATGTACAGCAGCAGAGGACCATCTTATGGAACAGATGAGGTTTAACAAGCATAATATATATTATGTAAATATAAATAAATATGGAGGTTAATTATGAAATTAAGAAGTATCTGCGTTTTTATATTGATTATATGCTTAAGTTTCAGTTTAATACCAGTTACAGTATCTGCTGCTTCACCAACTGCAACACTTACAGTAGATGGAGATTTAATTGGAACTTATACATCTGTACAAGAGGCAATAGATGCGGTTGCGCTTGAGACAGGAACCAATTTTGTTATTGAAGTAGCAGCAGGAACGGTTAGTGATCCGATAAATATCTTGCAGCTTCCGAATAAAAATGTAGTTTTAAAACCACAGCCTGGAGCATCTGTTACATTTACAAATACAATTACTATTGATGGAAATGGAAACTTAAACAATCCGGAAACTCTATTGATACAAGGCTTTACTTTTGATTTTACTTCAGGGTCTCCTGAAAATTGTATTTATTTTAATTTGATCCCGCCAAGAGTAGGATTCAGCTATCCTCATAATGTAACCATTAACGGTTGTACCTTTAAAGGAGTTTATGATACTACTGTGGCAGTTCAAAGTATTCCAGGAGGTTCAAGAAACCTTGCTATAATGAATTGTACTGCTACTGATATGCATAGTCTTGCTCAATTTAAGGCAGTATCTGGTTATGCATTGATTCAAAACTGTGTTTTGGAAAATTGCGCAGGCGGAGTAAATTACTACGGAACTGGAAATTTAGTAGTTGACAGCTGTAAATTTAATGTAACAGGCTATGCGGTTCGCAGTGGGCAAAGTTCAGGTACAATTTCTGACTCTGGTTCTGTAACTGTAAATAACAGTATATTAAATTCAAATTCAGCAGAAGATGGTACAATTGTATTAAGAGGCGACAGCACTAGGTATATCAATATTTTGCATTCTAATATAACAAATAATAATGCAAGCGGAGCGGCTATAGAAAACCTTAATATGGCAAGCCAAGATCAATATAGAATTAATATAGTAGAATCAAATCGAACAGGAGGAATTCTTAATATTAATCTTTCTACTATAAATACAATTGATGATCCGAATGTACCAAACGGACCTGTTAATATAAGTGGTAATGGTTCCAATGGAACAAATATAATAATTTTATTGCTCCAGATTTTACTAATAATGGTACTCGTTCTGGTCATTGTTATATTAGCTTGTGTTATAAGGTGCATTATCAGATTCTTAGGCGCGTTTTGGAGGAAACGTCGCAGTAAAAGAGAAGTCAAGGATAAATCATAAAATAAAAAATATAAATGTAAATCAAAAATAACACTCACTTAACGGTGAGTGTTATTTTTATGAATAATAATTGTGTGAAATATAAAAACATTATATAAATATGTTGTATTAAGTTTGTAAGCTTAACAAAAAATTATTTCCTACCAAGCCTTTCACATACTTTACTTTTATTCGACAATAAATATTAATAATTGATATAAAGGGATATTTTTGATTTTACAATTGAAGACATAATTCTTTTGTAGTATACAAAAATCAAGATGGTATAATCTAAGAGGGAGAGATTAATTTGGCAATAATAGATGTTGTTAAGTTTAATGGTATACCTAACCGTAATTGGCTGGTTTATCGTTATCCGGGAGATAGTTTTGTTTACGGAACCCAGCTTATTGTCGGTGAGGGCCAGGTAGCTGTTTTTGTAAAGGGCGGAAAGGCTCTTGATTATTTTACGGCAGGTACTTATACTCTTAACACAAACAATATTCCCATTTTAAAATCGTTTATTAATATCCCCTTCGGTGGGAGAACCCCTTTCACTGCGGAATTATTTTTTATAAATGCAACATCAAAGCTGGACGTTTTATGGGGCACCTCTGATCCGGTCAGTTTAGTTGACCCCAAATACTTGGTCAGGTTGAGGGTACGTGCATTTGGAAGATTAGGTGTAAAAATATCCGATTACAGAGTATTTTTAACTGAGCTTATAGGTGCTGTAGGAGATAACGAGGTCGTAAAATATGACACTGTTATGGACTATTTTAGGGGTGTTATAGTTACAAAAGTTAAAACTGTTATTTCAGATTTTATTATCAATCAAAAAATATCCGTTCTTGAAATATCCCTTAAAATTGAAATGATCTCGGATATCTGCAAGAAGCGAATTACTGAAGAGTTTGATCGTTTTGGCCTAAATGTTGTAAATTTCTTTATTGAATCAATTAATTTCCCTGATGAAGATTTCGAGGAAATCAATGAAATACTGGGTGAAAGAGCTGCTTTTGACATTATTGGTGATAATCGTTATAACATAAAACGTTCGTTTGATGTTATGGAAACCGCTGCCGGAAACGAGGGAGGAGGAAACTTGGCTTCAGCCGGCATAGGTCTGGGCATAGGTACAGGAGTCGGTGTGGCAGTGGGTAACTCGTTTACGAGAGCGGCAGGCAGTATAATTAACACGCCGGCTGCAGCAGTAACTTGCAGAAAATGCGGAGCATCGAACCAGGAAGGTACCAAATTCTGTTCCAACTGTGGCGAAAAACTTATAGTTTCAAAAATTGAATGCTACTCATGCAAAGAATTAATCGACGATAATGCGAAATTTTGCCCAAACTGCGGTGCTTCTATGAAAAAGAAAACGTGCCCGAACTGCAATAAAGAGAATGCGCCCGGTACAAAGTTTTGCTCTGAATGCGGAACAAAATTGGAGGGTTGAAAATGAATAAGGATAATTATTCGATTTCCAAATTATTGAGATTAATAGGGTGTTTCGTGTTTGATATAGCAATGATTATTGCGTTTTTTAAAGCTTTTGCTTTTTTTTCAATACTTGCTCCTGTTAAATCAGTCCTTATGCTAATTGTTCTTCTTATAGGTCTGGCAGCTCTAAATTGCGCAATCCTTATTCCGGACATGCTGCTGAAAAAGTTAGGAGTTGCATTTACGGCAGCAATTGAAAGCTTGTTGATAGCTTATGCTGTTGCGGCTAATATTATTTCGGTTTACTTGATTAGCGGAAGTGTTGTTTGGTATATAGTTTGGCAGCTCATTATTTTGTCCGTTCTGATTGTTTTAATTTCAATAATCGTATCTTTTGCGGGACGTGAATCGGAAAATATTAAGGAAGCTGAAACAGAAGAGATTTCAAAAAGCCAGATTAACTTACAGATACTAAATATAGAAAATGCTATTATGTCAAAGGAAAACAGTGAAGATATATCTCAGATAAAGAATTCCTTCAAAGCCCTGAAAGAACGTATTAATGCTTCAACACCATTTGGAAGAATCACCGGCAATAGTGCGGTATTGGATATTGAGAACAGGATAAAGAAAAACTTGAAAAATTTGCAATCCATGCTGGAATCTGCATTAACTGATGAAAGTATGGCTGAAATAAACAAATTGCTTGAAGAAACCAGAAGGCTTGTTATAAATAGAGAAGCGTTAAATATAAGATAAAATGGCAGGGAGGAGATGCTTATGAGCGGAAATAGAACTTGCCCGGCGTGTGGAGCGCCGATTTCATTGGATACAAGTGAATGCAGGTATTGCGGTGAAAAATTGATTGTCAGTCAACCGAAAAATAATACTTCCCAGACACAAAATGAATCACCGCAATCACAGTATACACAGCCTCAATATCAAACTACATATGTTACTTCACAGTATACCCAAACTACATATGTTGCTCCTAAAAAAAGTAAAATCGTTGCAGGATTACTCGCTATTTTCTTTGGAGGAATCGGGGCGCATAAATTCTATTTAGGAAAAGTATGGTCCGGTATTTTTTATCTTTTATTTTGCTGGACGGCAATTCCCACTATTGTTAGTATTTTTGAAGGTATTAAATATCTGGTAATATCTGAAGAAAAGTTTTATAAAAAATATGTATTAAGATAAGTTTATTTAAATTAATAAAGAATTGTTATTTCTCTAATCACAGTAAAAAACTGCAGGCAATTTTACAGCAAGTTCAGTTACTTTTAAACATTTAAAGTTATCCGTTTTATAATAAAAATGAGTGACAATATCAAATAATATTACTGTTTTAACTTTAAATAAAAACCGTTGAAAGATCTTGATTAAAAAGCTTTTGGCGGTTTTTATTTTATGCGGTTAAAATTATAGCACAGCTTTAATTTTATTTGATAATATACGAAAAATCACTTAAGAATATGTGTTATAATTGAAAAACGTAAAGTATTGATAATTAAGTAAATGCCGGTACAGGCAATCTTTGACAAATGTGATAATATGAAGATAGTAATTGATAGAATAAATTGTATTTAAGTCCGAAGAAAAATGAAATTTCATAAACGGTTCGATGAGTTATCTTGATTTGTAACAGCAGATAGGATTTATAAGCTTTATAAAAAGAAATGAATAAAAGCAAAATCAAAGAATTTACAATAAGTAAGCTAGCAAAGGAAATATTATAGGAAATGTAGTTGTAAATAAAATATGGTCATAGATTTGAACCAGGGAAAAATCGTACAATTGGATGAGGTAGAATATGAAATATAAATTATCGTTTTTAATTATGCTAATATTTATCCTAACAGGATGCAGCAATATGGGGACAATAAATTCGCATGTTAATACGGCAGATACTAATGTTACTGAAAAAACAAAAGTGTCCTCAGATGCTTTAGCAACGGATATAATATCAGATGAAAAACCGGCAGATGAAAAACAAAATTACAGCAGTAATTTGAAAGTGCACTTTCTGGATGTTGGACAAGCAGATTGTATACTGATAGAACTGCCTAACGGCCAGAAAATGATCGTGGACGCAGGGAATAATGATGATAAGGATACGATAATAAGCTATATTGATTCACTGGGCATAAAGAAATTTGATTATTTGGTAGGTACACATCCTCACGAAGACCATATAGGCGCTTTGGACAGCGTTATTAATTCATATGAGATAGGCAGAGTTTATATGCCGAATGCACCCTCGAATACTAAAACTTTTGAGGATGTGCTGCTTGCTGTGAAAAACAAGGGACTTAAGATTACTGCTCCAAAACCGGGATGCTATATTCTTGATGATAATAAGGGCATTTCTGTGCAGGTTCTTGCTCCAAATAGCAGCAGTTATGAAGATCTAAATAATTATAGTATTGTACTGAAAATAAAGTACAAGAATACTTCGCTTTTGCTGGCCGGTGACGCTGAAGAAATATTGGAAAATGAAATATTAGCTAAAGGGTATGATGTAAAAGCTGACGTTTTAAAAATAGGGCATCATGGTTCAAGCAGTTCCACAAGCCTACAATTTTTGAAAAAGGTAAGCCCTAAATATGCGGTTATATCAGTAGGGCAAGATAACAAATACGGGCATCCGCATGCCGAGACTTTAGAAAAATTAAATTCGACGGGTGTACAGATTCTAAGAACCGATACTGAAGGCAGCATAGTTATAATTTCTGACGGAAGCAAGATATCAATAGATAAAAAATCCTCCCCTGTTAAGGAAAATGCTCCGCCTGATACGGAATTAGAAAAGCAGGAACCAATAAAGCAAAAAAGCTCCGTATATATTGGGAATAAGAATACAAAAGTATTTCATAGAGATACTTGCAGTTCCCTGCCGGCTTCTAAAAACCGGGTGGAATTTACTACCAGTGATGACGCTGTTAATGCAGGATACAAAGCCTGCCAGAATTGTAGACCATAGCGGAGGGCTGATATGAAAGGTATAATTGACAGAATTGAGGGTAAGTATGCCATAGTCGAACTTGAGGACAGAACCACGATGGATATTGATATTTCCCTTTTGCCAAAAGATGCAAAGGCAGGAGATGTTATATATCAGGAAAAAGGAATTTATATAATAGACAGGGAAGAAACAATAAAAAGAAAAAAGATATTAAATGATTTAATGAACGAATTGTTCGAATAGAATGATTTCATTTACTTTAGCGTATATTTGATTAATACATAAGTTTAGAAAAATTTGGAAGTATTGATTATCAAAAAGGTAAATGCAAAGCTGATACCTGAAACTGATCCCATTCATCATGGAATCAGATATGACAGGAGGCGTTTGGAAGCAGGTGATAGGGGTACGGATTTTAAGTGTATGATTCCTATATGCCTTGAGGGAATCGGCTCTTTTAGTTTTATTTCATACAGTTTCGAATCTTTCAGTTCGTCGAGGATAAAATTCCTGATTACGCAAGCAACGCCAAAGTCAAATATGGCAAATTGCACAAGCAGTTCGCAATTTCCAAGTTCTATTTCGGGCTTAATCTTTATCTGATTCTGAGCCAGATATTTGTCAATATAGACTCTTGAGTTGCTTTCCTTTTCAAGAAGCAATATTGGGTAATTTAGTATCTCCTTTATCGAACGCTCTTTCATAGCCAGCTCTTTATATTTTTCACCCACAACAAAGCAATCCTGGATTTCCATTATTTTTATAATTTCCAATCCCTGATCATCTACCGGCAGATTGGCTATACCGATATCTATCTTACCGTTTTTCAGCATGTCTATTATAACGGGAGTTGTATGGTTTGCTATGTGAATATGAATCCCCGGAAAAGCATGATTGAAGTTTTTTAGATGGGGGAGAAGGTAGTGTTTGCATATGGTGTCGCTTACCCCTATGGTAACTTCTCCTTTTTGCAGTTCCTTAATTTCCGAAAGTTTTTTTTCTCCAAGTTGTATGAAATTAAACGCCTGTTCTATATATTGATAAAGTATTTTACCTTCTTTGGTCAGCTTTACTCCTTTTGGAGTGCGAAAGAAGAGAGCGCAGCCGCTTTTTTCTTCTAATTGCTGGATTGCCCTGCTGACTGCAGGCTGTGTTATATATAAAACCTCTGCAGCTCTTGAAATGCTTCCTTCCTGAGCTACTATATAAAAGGTTCTGTAAAGTTCCGTATTAATAATCATATAACTTAAATTTATACCTCCTATGCTTAATATGCATTTTATTTATATTAATAACTCTATTATAATATAAAACAAAGCAGCACACAACGATAACCCCCCTTAAAATAACAAAAGGGTATATCATTATGTACAGGAATGTTAAAAAATTAACATAATTTATACTTATAAACGTTAAAAATTTAACAAACTTGCCTGTTGACAGAGTGTGAAGATAGTGGTCAGTTAATAAATCAAATTTATTGCTGTTTGTAAGTTTAATTTTGATCATGAAAATTATATGTGAAAGTGAGGAGGATATTAATATGATGAATACAAAAACAACAGCTAACGGAATTATATGTGAGATAGTGGAAATGACTGACGATATTAAAGATAATATTAAAAAAGGTGAATATAAAGTTGAAAATATTGATCAGTTACACAGGCGTATGAATGAAATCAGAAAGGCACAGGAGATTTTTGCAACATATTCTCAGGAAAAGGTTGATGAAATTTTTAAAATGGCGGCACTTGCGGCCAATAAGCAGAGAATACCTCTTGCAAAGATGGCAGTAGAGGAAACAGGAATGGGTATTGTTGAAGACAAAGTTATTAAAAACCACTTTGCTTCGGAATACATTTACAATGCCTATAAAAATGTTAAAACCTGCGGTGTAATTGAAGAAGACACATCCTTTGGAATAAAGAAAATAGCTGAACCACTTGGAGTTATCGCAGCTGTGATACCTACGACAAACCCGACTTCAACAGCAATATTTAAAGCGTTGCTTGCGCTTAAAACCAGAAACGGTATTATATTCAGCCCCCATCCAAGGGCAAAAAGGTGTACAATTGCGGCAGCAAGAGTTGTGCTTGAAGCTGCGGTTAAAGCCGGAGCACCGGAAGGGATCATAGGATGGATAGATGTGCCGTCTCTGGAACTTACAAACGAAGCAATGAAAAATGCAGATATTATACTGGCCACAGGAGGCCCTGGAATGGTTAAGGCAGCATATTCATCAGGCAAACCTGCACTCGGTGTAGGGCCTGGAAATGTACCTGCAGTTATTGATAAATCTGCTGATATACAGATGGCTGTAAGTTCAATTATTCTGTCAAAGACTTTTGATAACGGTATGATATGCGCTTCAGAACAGGCAATTATTGTTGATGAAAAAATATATGATGATGTTAAGAAGGAATTTGAATATCGTGGCTGCTATTTTCTGAACGCTGATGAGACCGAAAAGGTCAGAAAGACAATCATGATAGACGGTGCATTAAATGCGAAAATAGTTGGTCAGCCGGCATGTGCAATTGCAAATCTAGCAGGATTTTCTGTTCCTGAAGACACAAAAATATTGATCGGTGAAGTTGAAAGCGTTGAGCCAACAGAAGAATTCGCCCATGAGAAATTGTCACCGGTATTGGCTATGTACAAGTATAAAACCTTTGAAGAAGCAATTGAAAAGGCGGACAGACTTATAAAAGACGGTGGATACGGGCATACTGCATCAATTTTTATCAATACCGTTCTGGAGAAAGAAAAGCTTGATAAGTTCTGCGATGCAATGAAGGCTTGCCGTGTAGTTATAAATACTCCGTCAGCCCATGGCGGAATAGGAGACCTGTATAACTTCAAGCTTGCACCGTCACTGACTCTTGGCTGTGGTTCATGGGGAGGTAATTCGGTTTCTGAGAATGTTGGAGTAAAACATCTTATTAACATTAAAACTGTAGCTGAAAGAAGGGAAAATATGCTTTGGTTCAGAACTCCGGAAAAGGTATATTTCAAGAAAGGATGCCTGGGTGTTGCCTTAAAAGAGCTTAAATATGAATACGACAAGAAAAAGGTGTTTATTGTAACTGATGAATTCTTATTCAGCAACGGCTATACAAAACCGGTCACAGATGCTCTGGACGGCATGGGAATTAAGCATTTCACATTCTATAAAGTATCTCCTGATCCGACTCTTGCGTGTGCAAAAGAAGGAGCAGAAGCCATGAGAACATTTGAACCGGATTGCATTATAGCCCTTGGCGGAGGTTCTGCAATAGACGCAGGAAAGATTATGTGGACCCTTTATGAACATCCTGATGTTGACTTCCTTGATCTTGCCATGCGTTTTATGGATATCAGAAAGAGAATTTATACCTATCCCAAAATGGGCATAAAAGCAAACTTTGTAGCTATTCCTACTACGGCTGGTACGGGTTCGGAAGTCACACCTTTTGCAGTAATCACTGATGAAAGGACAGGTATAAAGTATCCCCTTGCCGATTATGAACTTATGCCTGATATAGCCATAGTTGATGCTGATTTGATGATGAACATGCCTAAAGGGCTGACAGCTGCATCTGGTATCGATGCCCTGACACATGCGTTGGAAGCATATGTTTCAGTGATGGCTACTGATTATACAGACGGTCATGCACTTAAAGCAATCAAAAATATATTTAAATATCTGCCGAGCGCCTATGAAAATGGTGCAAGTGACCCAGTTGCCAGAGAAAAAATGGCTGATGCTTCAACAATGGCAGGTATGGCTTTTGCAAATGCTTTTCTTGGCGTATGCCACTCAATGGCGCATAAGCTGGGTGCTTTTTATCACCTGCCCCATGGTGTGGCGAATGCGCTTTTGATAAATGAGGTAATGAAATTCAATGCGACGGACAATCCAAGAAAAATGGGAACCTTCCCACAGTATCAGTATCCACACGCTATTGAAAGATATGCAGAAATTGCTGCATTCTTAGGAATAGATGGTGAGACTGATGAGATTAAGTTCAATAAGCTGCTTGAAAAAATCGACGAGCTTAAAGAAAAGGTTGGCATAAAGAAAAGCATTAAAGAATATGGCATAAGCGAAGAGGAATTCCTGGCAAACCTTGACAGGATGGTAGAGCAGGCATTTGATGACCAGTGCACAAGCGCAAATCCAAGATATCCGTTAATGTCTGAAATTAAGCAGATGTATCTTAACGCTTATTATGGAAAATAAGGCATTACAGTATTAAAAGTTTGATACTTTCAGATAGATAAGCTTATAATTAGGAAGGAACTGTCAGGCAATTTGTCAGGCAGTTCCTTTTGCTTTTAAGCTAGGTGGAGCGTTTTCTTTAACAGGTGAAGATTTCTTATCACCTGTTATTTTGCTGCCGTTAAAAATAATAACGATACCGCTGTCAATATCCGTTCTTATGATATGAGCACCAACCAAGTTTGATTTGGTTATTTTTTCAACATACTGATGCCCGTAATTGTTTTCTCGTATTTCTTTCATTTCAGACTCCCGTTACAGATTGCATTTCGAAGTGGTCTGACCTTGTATTGAAGCATTATCTTTGGCAGTAAATTTTACTTTAAATCAGGCTTTAAAGAATTTAACAGTATTTTATGAAATATCAGCATTTAATCTGTTTGCGTATATTTTAGATCGAGCATATCACTTATACCGGCAAGTAACATAATAATCCCCTGAACCTTGTGAGGCTGAACGATGTAAACGCCTCTTCCGGAATTTTTAACATCTTCTGTAACTAAGTCGGAGGCTATAAGAGGTTTAAGATGGTGATAGACCTGGCCTGTCGAATTATATCCGCACTCTTCAACTATCTGAGCCACAGTCATTGGCTTTTTCAGAATATGCAAAAGAATATTCAAACGGTCACCGTTTCCTATACAGCTCAATACCTTTTCAGCCATCCCGTTTTCGATAAGAGCAAGCAAATCGTCCGTATTTACCTTGTTCCTTATCCATGTAGACTGACGGCCGCTGGATTCATACACTCCTAAATACGTTATCGCGCCGCTTTGTTTAGTTTGCTCACAAGTATTTTCAAGGCTATTTAAAATGTTCATAATATTAGGGTCCGGGTGCATACCTTTCATTTTATGAATTCGCGCTGGCGCTTTTTTCGGTTCAGCCGTGTTTTCTTTAGTTCCGGCATTTACACTTTGAATTATAAACTCTTGCAGTAATTTCTTGATCTCATTCATTTCATTTCTAAGTGAGTCAATTTCCGCCCCAAAATCTCTTTCCAAATTAATCACTCCTTTTACAATTATTGAATTACGTAATTACGTAATTTAATAATACAATATTATCCAATGTATGTCAATACATTTTGTATTTCATTTAAATATAGTAATAAGTTAACAAAGTAATTTCTCTCCTGTATTTTACAATCAATATTTGATTTTCTTATAATTACTAAATAATTTATTGGAACACGAATTTTACTTGTAAATTTAATATAGGACAGGGTATTGGAAAAATAGAAAAATAGCAAATATTATAGTATAATATGGAATAAGGAGGGGGATAAAGATGGTTTATAAATCTATCAGCCTCATAATTTTGGTATTATTCTTTATTCCGCCCTTATTTATCATACTATCGCAAAAATTCTTTAAGGTCCGATAAATAAAATGTTGTTGCAATTGCCTTAAGTGAAATTTATAATTTTAGGTAACATTTAACTCACCAGGAGGTAACTATGAATCTAAATACAGAATATATAAAACCCAGAGTATTTGTACTGACTGATATTGAGAATGAACCTGATGATGCCATGTCCATGGTTCGTTTTCTTATATACTCCAACCACTGGGATGTTGAAGGCCTGGTTGCAACAACTTCAATACACCTGAAAAATAAAACTGCTTCATGGCGAATACGTGAAATAGTTGAAGCCTACAGTCAGGTCCGGGATAATCTGGAACAGCATGAGCCGGGTTTTCCAAAAGGAGAATACCTGTTATCTATTATCAAAGACGGAATTCCTCTCTATGGAATGGAAGGTGTGGGAGAAGGA